>Ga0137409_10000430_pt1 | contig 45585 bp, 32 predicted proteins | sample CZODoug1_16funga_FD_122059 | JGI IMG/M metagenome (GOLD analysis project Ga0137409, IMG submission 122059) | Vadose zone soil fungal communities from Angelo Coast Range Reserve, California, USA - CZODoug1_16fungal (Hybrid Assembly) | ecosystem: Environmental > Terrestrial > Soil > Vadose zone...
GCCGGCCTCGTCACCGGCGCGAAGCGCGGCATCCTTTATATTCGGCACGAATATCATCTTCAGGAGGAAATCCTCGGCGAAGAGATTCGTCGCTGTTATCGCTCCGGGCTTCTTGGAAAAAAGATCCTTGGCAGCGAACTCGACTTTGATCTCGAAGTTTTTGTCAGCCCCGGCGGCTACATCTGCGGCGAAGAAAGCGCGCTCATCGAAGCCATCGAAGGCCACCGCGCCGAGCCGCGCAACAAGCCACCCTTCCCCGGCCAGATCGGCCTCTGGCAAAAGCCCACCGTCATCAACAACGTCGAAACTTTCATCAACGTTCCGCAGATTCTCGCTCGCGGCGTCGAGTGGTTTGCAACCCAGGGCGTCGGCGGTTCGCGCGGACTAAAATTTGTTGGCGTCAGCGGCCAGGTCGCCCGCCCGGGCATTTTCGAAGTCCCTATGGGCGTGCCCATGCGCGACGTTATCTTCAATCATGCCGGCGGCGTTCGCGGCGGCCGTCCATTGAAAGCTTTTGCGCCGTCCGGCCCGTCGTCCGGCTATCTTCCCGCTTCGATGGTGGATGTCCGTCTGGACTTCAAGGCCCTCGCGGAAGCCGGCTCCATGCTCGGCTCCGGCGCTATCGTCGTCTGCGACGACACCACCTGCATGCTGGATATGGCCCTCAACGCGGTGCGCTTCTATCGCAACGAATCCTGCGGCAAATGTGTTCCCTGCCGCGTGGGCTCCCAGAAAATGGCGGATATGCTGGTGCGCTGGACGCAAGGCGGCCTACCCGAATCACAATATCGGGCCGATATCGCGCTCCTCGACGAACTCTCGCAGGCCATGAGTCTTACCTCGATCTGCGGCCTCGGACAGATTGCGCCCGCGCCGATTCAATCCGTGCTGAAACATTTTCGCGCCGAAATCGATGCGCACGTTTTGCAAGGCCAATGCCCCAGCGGAATCTGTTTCACGCCAGTTGGCCGTGCCGGCGAAGCGCAGCGCGTCGGCATTCGCCCTTGACGAGTTTTGAGTTGTCAGTATGCAGTTTTCAGTTCGAAGAAAGAAACGCCGATGGAGCAAACTCAAGAAGCAGCGACCGGGAGATCGCCTATCAAAGCAAAGTTCATATTCATTTTTATCGTTCTTACAGAAAACTGAGAACTGCAATGGCGAGGCAGCAATATCCAGGTGCAAGGAAAAACGGAAAGAATCTTTTTCTTCTCTTACTGAAAACTGATAACTGACTACTTTAAAATGGCAGCTCCCCTCACACCTCCCGGAATGATCGACATCACTCTCGACGACCAACCCGTCCGTGTACCCGCTGGCACGAGCGTTTTCGACGCCGCGCGCATGAACGGCATCAACATCCCCATACTTTGCCACCTGCAAAATCAAACACCCGTCGGCGTCTGCCGCCTCTGCGTGGTGGACACCGGCGCGCGCGTTCTCGCCGCCTCCTGCGTCCGGCCGGTCGAGCCAGGCATGAAAGTCGTCACCAATTCCGAGAAAGTTTTGGGCGCACGTAAAACCCTCCTTGAACTCATGATGTCCGATCATCCTTCCCCTTGCGCGCGCGCGCAGAATTCCGGCGACTGCGAATTGGAGGCGCTCGCGAAAGCGGCCGGCGCTTCCCAACCGCGCTTTGCAAAACGCACAATCGCCCGCGGCAAAGACGATTCCTCGTTGGCGATCGCCGTCGACCACGACGCCTGCATTCTCTGCGATCGCTGCATCCGCGGCTGCGACGAAGTCAAGAGCAATTTTGTCCTGGGCCGCATGGGCAAAGGTTATTCCGCCGGCATCGCGTTCGATCTCAATTCGCCGATGGGCGATTCCACCTGCATCTCCTGTGGCGAGTGTATGGTTTCCTGTCCCACAGGCGCGCTCACCAACAAGGGCGTGGCGGGCATCGCGATCGCCACCGGTCCGGACGCGCAAGGATTCGAAGCCGAGGATCTCTTGCAGATTCCCGTTTTCAAAGGCGTCTCCGGCACCTTCCTCAAGCTCAATCGCGGCGCGATCGTCAAGCGCCGCTTCCGCAAAGACGAAATCATTTGCCGCGAAGGCGAATTTGGCTCCACGGCTTTCTACATTCTCGAAGGAAAAGCCAAAGTCTCCATCTCCACTCCCATCGCCCACGTCAAAACCCAGGGCGGCGCAAGGGGTTTCTTCAAGCGGCTGACCAGCACGCTCGTCGCGCGTGAAGAAGATAAGCGCGACGAGGAAGTGCGAGACAGAACCATTCCCATCGACGCCTCCGTCGATCTCGCTTACGGCAATCCGGTCGCCGAACTCGGCCCCGGCGATCTCTTCGGCGAAATGACCTGCATGAATTTTTATCCGCGCTCCGCCACGGTGATCGCGGAATCCGATGTCGTCGCATTCGAAATGCTGCGCAATGTCCTCGACATCATGTTGAAGAACAAGACTTTCCGCGGGCAGTTGGACCAGACCTATCGGCGCCGCGCCCTCGAAAACCATCTTCGTGGTGTGCCCATGTTTGCGGACCTGTCGCCCGATTTTATTGAGCACCTCAAAGAGAGCGTCGAATTGCAGCGCTTTGCGCCGGGCCAGACGATTGCCCTCCAGGGCGATCCTGCCGGCAGCTTCTATCTCGTGCGCATCGGTTTCGTAAAGATTTCAGAGAATTATCCCGGCGGCGAGATGGTTCTCGCGTATCTCTCTCGCGGCGACTACTTCGGCGAAATCGGGCTCCTCGGCGGCGGCGTTCGAACCGCGACTTGCACTGCTCTCGATCACGTCGAACTCGTTCGAATCTCCGGCAATGATTTCCGCGATATGGTTGCGCGTTTCCCCAGCGTTCGAACCGGTCTCGAGGCCGTTGCCGCCGAACGCCGCGCGGCAAATCAGCAGCGCATGCAAATGGTTCACGACCTCCCCATCGATCAATTCCTCTCGCAAGGACTGATGGAAGCGCAGAGCCTGCTGATTCTGGATTTGCAGAATTGCACGCGCTGCGATGCATGCGTCAATGCCTGCGCCGATGCGCATGACGGGATCACGCGGCTCATCCGCGATGGCTTGCGCTTCGACCAATATCTTGTCGCCACGAGTTGCCGACAGTGCCGCGACCCGCTGTGCATGGTTGGCTGCCCCGTCGGCTCGATTCGCAGGCGCAATTCTCTCGAAGTCATTATCGAGGATTGGTGCATCGGCTGCGGCCTCTGCGCGCAAAATTGTCCTTACGGCAACATCAATTTGCATCCATTCGAAGTGATGGTTGACGATCCGGAGCGGCCCGGCAGAAAAAAAGCAGCGATCAAGCAAAAAGCTACTTCCTGCGATCTCTGCACGCACTTGAAAGAACCAAGCTGCGTCTACGCCTGTCCGCACGATGCCGCGCACCGCGTCGATCCCCGCACATTTTTCGCCGACATGCTCGGCCAGGGCTCCACGAAATGAGAATGGACAAAACGCAACGCGGATGGGCTCTCGCATCGCTGGCAATCCTCGCGATTTCTCCGCTTGTGTACGTCTTCTATTCATTCGAATCGCCGCAAGGACCTCGTGGCGGCAGCACCATCGGCCTCGCGTTCGGCGTCATCGGTTTCGGCTTCATGATGTTTGCGGCGCTACTTGGGGCGCGGAAGCGCGTTCCGACGTGGCGCGTTGGCCGCGCGCAAGCCTGGATGCGCGGCCACCTCTGGCTCGGCTTTCTCGCCCTGCCAATGATTCTTTTTCACGGGGGATTTCATTTCGGCGGCACGCTCACGAGCGTCCTGATGTGGCTGCTCATCATTACGGTGTTCAGCGGCGTGTTCGGCGCGGCGCTGCAGCACTATATCCCGCGCATGATGACTTCCGACGCCCCGCTCGAAACGATTTACGACGAAATCGGCCGCGTTCGCTCGCTCCTTCGCGAAGAAGCCGATCGCGCGATCGAATCTATCTGTGGTTCCCTAGGTCTCAGCAAAACTTTGGGCGAAGAAGGCCAGCGCGCGGGGGGGGTTACTGCGCTGCGGACCATCGCCGCCTCCGCCGTTCCGCTGCGCACCTCAGCCGCCGTCAGTGCGGGCGCGAGCGCCGCCGTGGCTGCGGCTCCAGAAATTATTTTGTTGAGTGAAGAGGAAAGCGCGCCGCTCCGCCGTTTTTTCCTGGACGAGATGCGGCCGTTCCTGGAGCGCCCCAAGCAACGCGGCCGGCGTCTCGCAGACACCGACAAAGCGCGGGCCGTGTTTTCCGGATTGCGCACTGTGCTGCCCGCCGTCGCGCACGTCACCCTGGATGACCTCGAAGGCATTTGCGACGAAGCGCGCCAGCTCACACGCCAGGAGCGCTTGCATCGCTGGCTGCACGGCTGGCTGCTGCTGCACATCCCGTTCTCGCTCGCATTGATTTTGCTCGGCGCTATTCACGCGGTCATGGCGCTGCGCTACTAGCAAAAGAGAAAAACGTGGCCCGGACACGTACAACAAAAAAGCTCGCGCAGCGGATCGATCTCAACTATTTCAAGAGGCCGACGCCGCTGAAGCGCGCAAAATTCTGGCTAAGCCTCCTGCTGCCTGTGCTTGCCCTGGTTTGGATCGCGTGGCGCGGTTTGTCCGGAGACCATCGCGTGTATTCGAGCGGGCGTATGTCGGAACCTCATGCCGTTCTCGAAAAAGAATGTGTTGCCTGTCACGCGCAAAAAGCCGGCGCATTTTCCGCCAAGGCCGCCGACAGCGCTTGTCTCGACTGCCACGACGGCCCCATCCATCACGCCATGCAAACGTCAACTCCTGCTTGCGCGACGTGTCATACCGAGCATCGTGGGCGCATCAACATCGCCGCTGCGCGCAATCAGGTCTGCGCCGAGTGTCACGAGGACTTGAAGGCCAGCGGCAACTCGGCGCGGTTCGCATCGCACATCCGAAGTTTCGAAGACGGCCATCCCCAATTCGCGGCCCTTCAAGAAGGTTCACGCGATCCCGGCACGATCAAATTGAATCACGCCATCCACATGAAGCCGATCCGCCGCGGCCCGAATGGGCCCAACGTTCAGCTCGAATGTAACAACTGTCACCGCGCGACCGCCGCCGATGCGGACTTGATGTACGCCGACACGAACTACCGTGCTGCGACAGTCAGCTACAAAGATACCGACGAATTTTTGTCCGTTCACTCCGAAACTTTGAGGACTTCTCGTTCGGTCACCGGCCGGGAGTTGATGGCGCCAGTGAAGTTTGCAAATGCCTGCGCCGCGTGCCACCTGCTGACGTTTGACAAGCGTTTTGATAAGGGTACTCCGCACGACAAGCCGGAAGTCATACATGCATTTCTGGTCAGAACATTCCGTGAATACATTGCCGCGCGCCCAGCCGAAGTACGTGTACAGCGAGATCCGAGTCGCGACCTTACGGGTAAGCCGCTGCCCCCGGCGGTTCGTAACCTCACTCCGGGGCAGTGGGTGACCGAGCGCACCGCCGAGGCTGAAGACTTGCTCTGGCGAAAAACCTGCAAGCAGTGCCACACGCTTACGCCTTTTGCAAAATCCTCGCAGAGAAAAATAGAGATGTCGGTCAGTCCGGAAAGTGACGCTGGCAAATTTTTCGGCATCGCGGCCGAATTGCCAAACGTTGCGCCAGCCAATACAACACTGCAGTGGATGCCGCATGCGAAGTTCGATCACGGGGCACACGAGGGATTCACTTGCGTGAGCTGCCACGCGAAGGTGCTGAAGAGCACGGAGGCGAGCGACATCTTGCTGCCGGGAATTGAGACTTGCAAGAAGTGCCATGCGCCGGGGCCGGAACATGCGGAATCGCGCTGCTTTGAGTGCCACACCTACCACGACTGGTCGAAGCGCAAGGAAGTCACGCCGAAGTTTACGCTGCCGGCGCTCCGCACCGGCGACCGCTGACGGTAGCACAGGCTTTAGCCAGCGCGTTCAAGCCAACTTCGATTCTGCCCATCATGCAAACAATCTTTAGCGTCCCACCGACTTCATCATCTGCTCGGGATAGCGCAACCCCGCGGCGGCGCCGCGCGGCGCTACTTCGTCAATTCGTCGCAGGTCCTCTTTCGTCAATGACACGTTCAAAGCTGCGGCATTTTCTTCCAGGTATTTTCGCCGCTTTGTCCCGGGGATCGGAATAATGTCCTCGCCTTGGGCAAGCAGCCATGCAAGCGCGAGTTGGCCGGGCGTGCATTTCTTTTCATTGGCGATGGCTTCGACACGGCGGACAAGATCGAGGTTCTTCTGGAAGTTTTCGCCCTGGAAGCGCGGAGAATTCCGGCGGTAATCGTCCGGCGCAAAATCCTCGAAGCGTTTGATCTGGCCGGTGAGAAAGCCGCGGCCAAGCGGGCTATAAGCGACGAAAGCAATCCCCAGATCGCGCGTTGTGGCCAGGATTTCATCTTCCGGATCGCGGCTCCAGAGCGAATACTCAGTTTGCAGAGCGGCGATCGGATGCACTTTGTGAGCGCGCCGGATGGTGCTGGCAGAAGCCTCGGACAATCCGAGGTGGCGAACTTTGCCCGCCTTTACCAGCTCCCCCATCGCACCCACCGTTTCTTCGATCGGCACAGTTGGGTCGACGCGGTGCTGGTAATACAAGTCAATTCCTTCCACGCCCAGGCGTTTCAAACTGTCATCGCAGCGCGCGCGGACATATTCGGGTTTCCCGTTCACGCCGCGTACCGTTGGATCCGTTTTGCTGCGCACAATGCCGAATTTCGTCGCCAGGAAAACCTTATCGCGCAGGCCACGAATTGCTTTGCCGACGAGGAGTTCGTTATCGCCGTAACCGTAGATGTCCGCGGTATCAAGAAACGTGATGCCGAGTTCGATGGAACGATGAATCGTGGCAATCGATTCCGCATCGTCGCGCGCCCCGTAGAATTCCGACATCCCCATGCAGCCCAGACCCATTGCGGAAACGAGCGGACCGTTTTTTCCTAGATGACGTTGTTGCATAAAATCTCCATCTCCTCAGTGCCTTTACCTTGTTGGATGAAAATCGCCTGCGTCCGGTTACGACGGTTAGCAACCAACGGCAACGATCATCCTTGGATACAATGGAAGCGCGCCGGATATGCACGTTGTGCGCGATTTGGTTTTTCTTGATGCCGATCGAAACCAAAGAGGCCTCCTCGAAACTGCTTCCGCAGGCCGCAGCCATGGGCACATCTTCGCCTCCCGCGCACGAAGGCGCCGCGCGGGCGTTCTGGCGCGTGCTGACGCGCTTCGATTCCTCAAAACTGTCTCCCTACCTGGCTCTGCGTAACTCAGTCGGCGTGGTCCTGCCCCTGGCCGCCGGATTCGCTCTGAACATGCCGCGGGGCGGCGTGGTGGTGGCCAGCGGCGCACTCAACGTTGCCTATTCCGATGGAAGCGATCCCTACGCCCAGCGCGCCAAGCGCATGCTCTCTTCTAGCGCCCTGTGCGCGCTGGCCGTTCTACTCGGCGCACTCTCCGGCAGTCACAATGCCGCAGCTGTACTCATCGCGACGCTGTGGGCCTTTGCCGCGGGAATGTTCGTCGCCGTTGGCACCACGGCCGCCGATCTCGGAGTGATTAGTCTGGTCACGCTGCTGATTTATGCCGCGCAACCGCTGACCACTCGTCAAGCTTTAATCTCGTCCGCGCTCGCCCTTGCCGGTGGACTTCTACAGACGGCTCTGTCAGTGGCGCTCTGGCCGGTGCGGCGCTATGAACCGGAACGGCGAGCGCTCGCCAGATTGTTTCTCGAACTCGCACACGCGGCAGAACAGCCGCTGAGTGCGACTTCCGCGCCGCCTGCGACGATTCGAAGCACGCAAGCACAAGAAGCTCTCTCCGGCCTCGACCGCGAAACGTCCATCGAAGCCGTGCGTTATCGCGCTTTGCTCAGCCAGGCAGAGCGCATTCGACTCAGCCTGCTGATGCTTTCGCGATTGCATGTTCGCCTGCAGCGCGAGAGTCCCATGCACCGCAGCGTGCAGATTCTCGGCAACTACCTGAAAAAGGCAGCGCAGGCCCTGCAAGCCATCGGCGACTCCTTGATTTCCGGAATACCTGCGAAAGCGAGCAAAGAAATCCTCGCCGCAAGTGAAGCTCTCACGCTCCAGTTGCGGCAAGAGACGGATAGCTTGCCGCCTTCTTTCCTCGCCGCCGTGGCGAAAGACACTCGTTTCCAAATGGACGCGCTCAATGGCCAGCTCCGCGCGGCCCTCGACCTGGCCGCACATGCCACGCCCACCGGCCAAGCGGAGTTCGTGAAACAGGAAACGCAACAGCCCTGGTGGCTTCGCTTTAGCGGCCTGATGGCTACGCTGCGCGCAAATCTCAACCTGCAATCTTCGGTGTTCCGGCACGCCATCCGTTTGGCGGCCCTCGTCGCCCTCGGCAATGGTCTGGAACGCGGCTTCTACTGGCACCGCTCCTACTGGCTCCCGATGACAATCGTTCTCGTACTGAAGCCGGAATTTACGACTACGTTCAGCCGCGGTCTCCTGCGGATTGGCGGAACGATCGTGGGACTTTTTTTGGCCACCGCGCTCTTTCGCTTTCTTCCTGACACTGTCACGGTCCAGATTGTCTTGATCTTTGTATTCACGCTCCTGCTGCGCTGGGTGGGCCCCGCAAACTACGGGATTTTCGCAGTGGCCATCAGCGCTCTTGTCGTTCTTCTGATTGCCATCACCGGAGTCTGGCCGAAGGAATTGATCTGGGCGCGCGGAATCAATACCGCGGCAGGTGGCGCACTCGCACTTCTGGCTTACTGGATCTGGCCCACCTGGGAACGAACCCAGGTTTCCGAGAGGATTGCCCAAATGCTCGAAGCTTACCGGGAACATTTTCACATCCTTGCGGAATCCTACGTGCGGAACGAAACCAGCAGCGCTCGCGAACTTGATCGCGCGCGGCTTAGGGCACGCGTTGCGCGCACGAACCTGGAAGCATCGATCGACCGAATGGGCGCGGAACCGGGGACGACGGCGGAGCAGATGAACCAATTGAATGCGCTGCTGGCAAGCTCGCACCGTTTCGTACATGCGGTGATGGCGCTGGAGGCGGGCTGGCTGCATACGGCTGCCGTTCCGGCACGGACGGCGTTCTTTACGTTCGCGGCGGACGTGGAGAAGACGCTCGAATTGTTAGCGGCGGCGCTTCGCGGCGCGCACGTGCAGCTGAACGAGTTTCCGGACCTGCGCGAGGATCATCGCGTTCTGGTGCAGTCCGGCGATCAGAAAATCGAGCGGTACGCGCTGGTCAACGTAGAGACGGACCGGATCGTGAATAGCCTGAATACGCTGCGCGAGCAGGTGATTGCGCGGGTGCGGGCAAGCACCGCGAGGTGAAGATGGCAGGCCAGATCGCGCTGTTCCCGTGGAGCGGAAGAGAGGCATAATGCGGCGGCGGAGCGGCGAAAACGTGCGAGGAAGCGACACGTGCTCACGGTGTTGATGAGCTTCACGGCGGCGGTCGTCAGCGGGTCGGTTTTCGTCGTCGCGCTGTTTCATCAGTTTGCGCTTGTGGAGGTTGCGGCGAGCATCTTCACGGGGCTGCAAGTTTTTTTCCTGAGTTCGGCGATTGGCGACCTGCTGGATGAGAAGAAAGAATCGAACCGGGCAAGGAATTCGGCGGTCGCGCTGATGACGGTGTCTCTGGTAGCGTTTTATTCCTTCACGCGGTATTTCCACTAGAGATGAAATGCGAAGTTACGATGACAGGCGCGCAAGTGACTTTTGACCAGTGACTGGTGCCTGATTCGAGAAACCCCTCCACCTAGATGGGCGACAGCCGCATCGCTAACTTATTTGGGAGTAAGAATCTCGCGGGTGGCGGGATAGACGCGGCGGAAGGCGGAATAGCTGGTGTTGAGGGCGGCGACGGCTGATGGTTGGGGATTAACGCGTGAGGCGACGCGAACGGCGGCATGGCAGGCGACGTCGACGGAAGGCCACAGGCCGGCCCCAACGCCGGCGAGGATCGCCGCGCCGTACGCGGCGCCTTCTTCGGCTTCGACGATCTCAACGGCGTGGCCATAGACGTCGGCCTGGATCTGGCGCCACAGGGGGGAGCGCGCGCCACCGCCGCCGAGGCGAATGTTCGCAACGGGCACATTCATTTCGCGGAAGAGGGTGAAGGTGTCACGGAGACTGAAGGCGACCCCTTCGAGAATGGCGCGAACGACATGAGCGCGAGTGTGTGAGGCGGTCAGGCCGACGAGTGCGCCACGGGCGTTGGAGTCGAGATGTGGCGTGCGCTCGCCCATCAGATAGGGCGTCCACAAGAGGCCATCGGAGCCGGGCGGGATTTTGGCGGCTTCGTCGGTGAGCTGGTCGTAGGATTCGTGGGCCCCGCTGGAGTTTGTCGCGAAGGTGTCGCGAAACCAGCGCAGGGAGAGCCCGGCGGCCTGCGTCACGCCCATGACGTGCCAGCGTCCGGGGATGGCGTGGCAGAAGGTGTGGACGCGACCGCGGGGATCGAGCGCGGGGCGGTCGGTGGCGGCAAAAACGACGCCGGACGTGCCAATCGTGGCGCTGACCGTTCCAGCGGTGACGATGCCCATGCCGGTGGCGCCAGCGGCTTGGTCACCTGCACCCGCTACAACAGGAGTACCAACGCGAAGTCCTGTTTCCGCAGCCTCTTTGCTGGAAACCTTTCCGCAGACACTCGGAGATTCGTGGAGAGAGGGCAGCAAACGCTCGTCGATTTCGGCGGCCTGCAACATCTCCTTCGACCAGCGGCGATGAGCCACGTCGAGAAGCAACGTGCCGGAAGCGTCGGCCATATCGGTGGCGCGTTCGCCGGTGAGGCGAAAGCGGACGTAGTCCTTGGGAAGCATAACGGCGCGGACGCGCTTCCAGTTTTTGGGTTCGTTCTCGCGGACCCACAGTAGTTTTGTAAGCGTGAAATTCGCCAAGGCCGGATTGCAGGTGAGCTGAATCAGGCGTTCCTGGCCGATTTTGGTGGTCAGATCGCGGCACTGCTTTTCGGTGCGGACGTCGCACCAGATCAAGGCGGGACGAACGACGCTTCCCTGCTCGTCCAACATGACCGCGCCGTGCATCTGGCCGGAGAAGCCAACGCAGGCGATATCTTCGGCGCTAAGATTCGAATTCGCGATGGCCTTGCGAACCGCGATGCAGGAGGCACGCCACCAGTCTTCGGGGTGCTGCTCTGCCCAGCCCATCTGCGGCGAAGCGAACGGCTGGTGCTCTTCGGTGGCGGAGGAGACGACGCGGCCAGTGCTATCGATAACGATGGCGCGCGTTCCTCCGGTACCAACGTCTATCCCAAGTATGAAGATGTGGCCTCCCGCGATGGCGACCGCGGCCTGCGGCAAAGATCGGGAGAGAGACTATCCCACTTCGTTGGTCATAAGGAAGAGGGGGCGCATTTCGAAGCTGGCGTATTGCGGGCGAAGGCGGTCGGTATTGTACTGCTCCTTGACGTTGACGACCTTTTTGGTGGCGGTGACGGTTTCGAGGGGAATGTTGTCGTAGTGGCCATTCTTGAGGACGACGAGACGGCCGCTGATCTTTTTCAGGAGGAGATCGAGAGCGAGATTGCCGTAGGCCATGGGAGCGATGGAGTCAATGGCATCGGGATCGCCGCAGCGGACGAGATAGCCGAGCTTCTGGTTGATGACGTCGATTTTCTTGCCGTTGTTGAATTTGGCGGAAACGTCCTTAATTTTTTCGCCGACGATTTCGCCGATGCCGCCAAGCTTTTTGTGACCATAGGCGTCGGTGGCTTCCCCTTCAAAAACCATTTCGCCGCCTTCGAACATGGCGCCTTCCGAGACGAGGACGATGGAGTAGCGGCTGGGATTTTTGCGGCGGTCGGCGACAAGCAACTCGGTGAGATGTTCGATATTGAATTTATATTCGGGAATAACGCAGCGATTGGCAGCGCCGGCCATGGTGGGCAGCATGGCGGTGAAACCCGCGTACCGGCCGAAGACTTCGATGACCATGAAACGCTCGTGGGAGCCGGCGGAGGTGCGGAGGCTATTGACCATCTGAATGGTGCGCGTGACGCAGGTGCTGAAGCCGATGCAGTAGTCTGTGCCGGGGACATCGTTGTCCATGGTCTTGGGAATGCCGACGACCTTGAAGCCTTCTTTGTGAAGGCGGACACCATAGCTCAACGTGTCATCGCCGCCAATGGGAATGAGAGTGTCGATGCCGAGCCAGGCGAGGTTCTTGAGGACTTCAGGGGTGAGATCGTTTTTTTCAGCGGTGAATTTGTCCCTAAGATGCGCAGGAACGCTGGACTTGGCGACGCGGCCGGGATTGGTGCGGGAAGAGTGGAGAAAGGTGCCGCCGGTACGGCCGGCGCGATCGACGGTCTCTTCATCGAGGAGGAAGAAATTGTCGGAGTTGTCATAGTCCTTCTCACGGACCATATCGACGAGTCCGGCCCAGCCATGGCGAATACCGATGACCTGATAGCCTTCGCGCAAGGCGCGAAGAGTGACGCCACGAATGGCGGGGTTTAGACCGGGAACGTCGCCGCCTCCGGTGAGGATGCCGATGACGCCTTTCTTGGTGATGACGTTAGCCATAACTGTAGAATCGCCCTTTCGTGAAATGCGCAAGAAGAAATTATCACCTGTGAACAGGTTTTTAGGAAGAGTGAAGCCGGAGATTTGTTTTTTGCAAGGATGAGATGCAAAAATTTGGCGGTTGCAACTAGGCTACGATCTTGGTGCCGAGGACCACCAGGAATTTGGCGAGCCAGGAGTTGAGCGCGGGCCAGGCCGGGCCGGTGACGAGGTTGCCGTCAGTGATGGCATCGGTCATGGGGAGATCGACGTACGTGCCTCCAGCGAGAGTAACGTCAGGGCCGGTGGCCGGATAGGCGCTGCACTTCTTTCCTTTAAGGACTCCAGCGGCGGCGAGAACTTGCGCGGCGTGACAGATGGCGGCGAGGGGCTTATTGGCCTTTGAGAAGTAGCGAACGATTTCGATGACGCGCGGATTCAAGCGAATGTATTCCGGCGCGCGGCCGCCGGGAATCATCAGGGCGTCATACTCTTCAGGTTTGATCTGTTCGAAAGTGGCATTAAGTGCGAAATTGTGGCCGCGCTTCTCGGTGTAGGTCTGATCTCCTTCGAAATCGTGGATCGAGGTGGGGACGAAGTCGCCGGATTTCTTGCCGGGACAGACGGCATGGACGGTGTGGCCGACCATTAGAAGCGCCTGGAATGGGACCATAACTTCGTAGTCTTCAACGTAGTCGCCGACGATCATGAGGATAGATTTCTTGGACATGCGAGCCTCCGCTAACGCAGTAGTGTAGTGTAGCAAACCCGTAAGATGCCGGGTTAAAGCCCGGCGCTACACGAATAGAGATTCGTTCCTGGTGCGCCATCGATCAGGGATGAACCACGGCTGCATTGCCTGGGCCTCCGACTTGCTGAGGACGCGGAATCCGCTGGTCGACGGAGGGAAGGACCGGAAACGGGGCGTGCGGCTCGGATTGATACCAGTAGGCCACGGAATAGAAATTGTCCGAGCGGTGATTGGCGTGGCCATGTTCGATGGTGGCACGCAGCGACTTTGTAAAAGTAATGGGCGAATCCAGGTGAAAGCGATAGACGGACGATTTGCCTCCCGCGCGTTCTTCACCGACAACCGGAGCGCCGTACAGCCGATAGAAAAAGGGATGGCCGCCAAAATCCCATGCGCCGAGGAAATAATCCTCCGAACCAGTCCCGGCGATGGAGGGGCGCACTTCACCGTCGATGAAAAACATGTCGTCGCCTTCGCCCCACCAGCCGTCCTGATTCTGCAAGACCGACATGGTGACCCCGACGAAATGCCCCCGACCCGTGGCCTCCAGCCAGGGGTAATTTTCCTTGCCGTCGAGGTTCGTTTTCCGGTCGACCTTGGGATCACCATTGTTCTGCCAGTCGGAAGTCCAGCCATGGTTGGGCTGGGCCTGGCGGAACTGCGCGTGAAAGTAGAGAGTCCCGCGCGGGAGAGGCTCGGTGTACGCGCGATAGTCAAAGTTGAAATAGAAGGCATCCACTTTTTGCTGGCCTTCGTTGGAAACGGTTATGCGCGCATGCTTTTGAAACGGCATGAAGAAAAAAGAGTTTAAGGCTTTGTCGCTGCCGACGGAGAGAAGCTCGGATTCCCAACGATGATATTCGCCGAGGCCGAGGCCGAAAAAATCCCCCAACGGAGCTTCGACGCTCGGCGTTGTTTCGTGATCCCAATAGATTCGCAGCACGAGCTTCTTGAGGTGGTCGGCCTCGGGGCTCGCAACGGTGATCCAGATATGTGTGAGCATGCCGGGGCCGTTCGCATCGATGAGCGTGAGAACGCCGCCGGGATCGACTTGGCGAAAATCCGCGTTTGCGCCGGAGGGGTCTGAGCTTGAAACACGCTTGAGGACATAATCCTGTTGCTGAGTGAGGTCAATCTTTGGAGACAGTTGTGCTTGTGCCAACAGCGGCTGGCTGAGGACGCAACCAAACAGAGGAAAAAGGAATTTCAAACAGTCGCGCAGCATCGGCTCTCCCCTTCTCGCCAGGTTAAGCGAACGAAAGGGATTTTCCTCCGAAAGCACAAAGAAAGAAAGGGCGGACCGCCCCTTCTTTTGCACTCGGGGTAGAGTCCGCCCTTTCTGGTCTCTTCAGCGAAGGAGACAGGTAGAAGCGCTCATTGAGCGTTGAGTTGGGGCGCGGCGGCCACCGACAGGTGCTCGGTGGAATCCTGAATGGTAAGCCGGTCGGTGCGCATTTTATCCCACTCGAGCAGCGTTAGGCCGTAGGAAGCGAACAGGCGGCGGATGCGCGCAGAGTCCCAGCGCAGAACTTTTTCGAGCACGGGGACGAGCACGCTCATGGCGTTGTCACTGAGAACGGTGCGCTTGGCGACGCGCGTGATGAACTTGGCTTCGGAGACAGCGATGGTAAGGCCGTCGTACTGATTAACGTGCATCATCACAGGCAGATCGGAGCTGCCGTCGCCCATGTAGATGATTTGGTCGTGGCTGATGCCGAGGCTCGCGCGAAGCTCCTCAAGCACCGTGATTTTGCCCCAGCCGGCGGCGGCGCGAATGATAGAATCCACCTCGCCCGTGGCTTCGTTGTAACGGAAGCGCGTGCCGAAGATGTGATCCGGCGGAACGATGCCTTCGAGCGCCGACTGGATGATCTCCTGCGGCGCCGCGGAGATCACGTTGAAATGAAATTTGTAGCCTTCGGCGAGATTATCGAGCGCGCGCGCAAAGAGCGCGACGTCGTGCTTCAGGCGGATGCGCTTGCCGGTTTCGACGAGGTGCTCGCGGCGGACCTTGCGGAAATCCGGATCGTGGAGAATGAGGTAGCTGAGCTCCGCGCCTTGCTGCACGAGGTTCATTTCTGCAAGGCCCTGCACCTTGTCGTGGAAGCCGTGAAAGCCGATGAGCTCGCTAAGAACGACGCCCGAGTCGTTAAAGCTGAGCGTCTGGTCGAAATCGCTGGCCAGTAGAAATTGTTTAGTCATGTACTAGTACTCCTCTGCTGCCTTTCTTGGTGGGCTCGCCCTGGGAAGCCTTCCTCACCCTCGCTTGATACACCTTAACTGCGTTCTCCCAATACTACCCCACGAATTATTTTAATGGGTGCTATGCGTTAAAAATGTAACGATTCATTATACCTTGATTAGATGCAAAGGGGTGATAAGAGGTTAAAAGGAAAGGAGATGAGTGTTCCAGATCGGAACAAAATGCAGCAAATTCAGTACGTTGAAAGAGATACCGAAGGCGAAGAAAGAGAGAAGATGACCTGACGCGGGCCTACGGGAGTGTCGGAGGGGAATCCGTAACCGAGTAGAGTCGGCCGCCACGCAGATAGAGAGATTGGGACTCAGAGCGGTTGAGCGGGCGGGCGCCACGGCGACCGAAGACGGCGAGTTGGTTGCCGGATTCATCGACGGCACGATCTCGATCGATGCCCTTTGAAATGGCTAGCGCGGGACCGCGGGTGTGGGCGGTGGCGATGAGTTTAGGAGTGGGGCGGGGGCTGAAGCCGGAAAAATGCGCAGGGTCATCCCAAGGAGACAGGATCTGAAGAACGCGGAGGCCGTTCTTGCCATCGGCGACGAAGGCGAAGGCACTGGCGGCGACCATGCCAATTTTTACATCGTTGACGTCGTTGAGCTGGCCTTCGGCGTTGAAGAGTTGATCGAGTTTGGGTGCATCCGGTTTTTCAACGTCGACGATCGCGACGCCTTGCTTTCCTGCAGAGACGTAAGCGTAAGTGCGCGCAACGTAAACGTTGCGGGCATCTTCGAGAGGGATGAAAGCGCTGCTCATTGATTTTGGCTTGGCGAGGTCGGTAACGTCAAAGACTTTCAGGCCGTCACGATCGACGATGAAGGCGTAGCGGAATTGCACGGCGATGCTGCGAGGATCGTTGAGAGCGGGCGCGCCCACGTTGGCGGTAACGCGCGGAGCGAGCGGATTGTCGAGGTCCACCACGACCAGAGCTTTGTCCGTGAGAATGTAAGCGAAGGTGCCAGCGATGGTGATGCGGCGCGCGCCCGTGAGTACGCCGTTCGGGTTGAACGCGAGACCGCGCTTCAGGAAATTGTTGGCGGGATTGCCGTCGAGGAGCGTGCCAACACCGGGACTTTTCGATTTCAGGTTGGGATCGCCGATGATGACGAGGCCTTCTTCTTTGTCAGCGACGTAGAGGTAGCCGTAGAGGAGGTGAAGGGGCTGCTCTTCGTTTTCAGGCAATTGCTGGCGCAGCGGATCGACGGCGAGCGTGGTCGGTGAGGCGAAGGCGAGGGCGTTTTTCGTGGGGACATGGAAGCGCTGGCCGATCGGCGATACAGGTGCGGTAACGATTTTCTCGGAAAAACTCTTGTTGTCGATGTTGGCGATGTCGTAGACGCGGAAGCCGCCAGGCCCGAGAGCGGCATAGGCATATTCGCCGCGAGCCTGGATGTCGAGGACATTCCCGGGATGCTCGGCGGCGACGCTGAGTTCGCGATGGCGGTCTAAAAAGTTTTTGTAATTGCCGGGATAGGCGATGCGCTGGAGGTCGCTGCCATAAATGGCTTCGGGTTCGTCGTGCTCGGCAACGGCGATGGCTTCGAAGCCCTTCTTGCCGGTGGCGACGTAGACGTAGCGGCCCATGAAATTCATGAAGTTAGTGCCTTGTAACAACAACTGGGCCATCCACGCGTTGTTGTCGTTGTTTGCGGAGATGTGGCAATCGCTGCACTGCTTGGTTTCTTTGGCGCGCACCGTGTGCGGCACGAAGGTGGAGAAAGCCTGCCCGGAGAAACCGGGCGATGAAATAGTTTGCTGTGTGTAATAGAGCCAATCGCGACTGGCATTCTGCGAGCTGACCAGCACCGCGCAAGACGACCGCGCCGGAGCGATGCGATGGCCGGTGACGGTGCCGTCGACGCCGAGCATATAAATGTCGTCGCGAAGCACCTGGAAATTGTAGCTGGTGTAATTTTTCGTGAGCAGACCTTCGTTGTGCAGCATAGGCCTCCGCGCGTTGGCAGTCATTTGCAGATGGCAGCCAAAGCAGGTGGGCGTCCAGGAAGTGTGGCAGGAGTAGCAGGTCATGTTGCTGTTGGCGTGGGCGAGAGAGGTGTCGTCGTTCGGCATTTGCGAAGACACGACGCCGTCTTTGTTCATGAGCTTCGCGCGAAAAGAATTCTCACTGAAGTGCACGTTGCCGGGGGTGATGGTGTCGATGGTCTGAACGATCTCCCACTCCTTGTTTTCTTCGGACATGGAGCGCTGAAGTAATTTTCCATCGCGCCATTCGAAGCGGCGGGAACCCCATGGCGTGCGGAGCGCATCGAGGTGGCGGCCGACCTCGGGTGCAGCGGGACCCGACGTAATGAGCGTCGCTTTCTTGCGGATTGTCCCGTGACAATCGATGCAGTCGATCTCGACGGCGGCGCGCGGTTCGCCGTAAATTTTTCCGTTGCCGTGATTGTCCTGAGCGAAGTGGCAATCATTGCACTGCATGCCTTTTTCGAGATGGATGTCGGCGAGGTGTACGGCTTTCCCGAAACGGTCGGGATCCTCGAAGGCAATCTGCTTGCCGTCTTTGTCCAGCCAATTGCCTTTGCGGTCGTGATTGAATACGGCGCGGAAAATCCAGCCGTGGCCGTGAAAATCGGCGAACTGCGTGGTTTTGACCTGCTTGTTAAATTCGGGACTGCCGACTTTTTCCAGAAATCTTTCGTCGTTCCAGAGGCCGCGAACAGCGGCGCCCTCCGGATTGCGTTCGAATGATTGAAAACGTTGCTCCTCCGTCGGATTGCGCTGCTCTTTCGGATACATCTTGTCGCCATCGCTTTCATTGTCCCACCAGGTGAGGCCGAAATACGTAGTGACCATGTTCGTGCCCGGATGGATGTGGCAGATCATGCACTGGCTCGACGGGATGGAGCGCGTGAAGACGTGTTTGATGGGATGGCCGGACTGGTTCTTGGGAATGGTCGGATCGGAAGAAGAGCTGAAGCCGGAGTGGCCGAATTGCGCGTAGGCGCCGGAGTGTGACGGGTCGCGGTCATTGGCATAGATGACGTGACACGATGTGCAGCCGCTGGCGCGATAGTCGCCGGGATGATCGTTCGTGCCGGGAAGCGACATGACCGGGTCGAGCAAGCGCGTTTTTTGGAGGCCGAGAAAAACGGGGTCGGTGCGAAGCTCGGTGCCGAAACCGCGTTCGCTGAGTTTGTCGTCCGGCTTGCCGGGATCTTCTTCGCGATTGGGATTGCCGATCTCGGCTTTCTTGCGGCCGCCGCGCTCGAAAACGCGGAGCACATTGCCGGGCTGGGAAGTTTCCCAGCGAAAAAGAGGATCGAGTTCGGGAATCACGTCTTTGGCGCGCGTTTCTTCGGGCGTGGGCTTGGGAGAAGTCCTGATCGATTGCGGTTTGCCGCTGCGATCGTAGCTCTCGCCGAAGCGCGTGTTTTTTTCCGGATAGCCGCCGTTGTTGTAGAGCGCTGCGCCCCAGAGCATTCCAGCGTGAGTCATCATGCTGGTGGAAACGGCGCGCGTCTCGGCAGCGTGACAGCCCGACGCACCGCAGGTTTCGGGTGCGACGCGAAGATCGCCGGGGTTCACGAACTTGATGAACTCGGCGGATTCCGCAAGCCACTTCGTGTAGGTGCGCTCGGGAAGCGCTGAGCGGTTTTTGAACGACGGATCGCGGGGCTGGACGTGAGCTTTTTGTTTGGCGGAATTGTATTCGGGAGAGTTCGGCGCGGCGCTTGGTGCAATCGAAATGGAGGAGTTGCCCCCGTGGCAATCCGCGCAACCAAGATGGACGGTTTTCGTGGGGTGCATGGTGGGTTCGTCGGTGGAAGTATGACAGGAGATGCAGCCGGAGGACTTGCGATCGGCTTCTTCCTGTGATTGGCCGCGGAACGGACCGGCCTCTTGCGGGCCGCGCGCGGGAGGGTTTGAGCTTGCATGAAGAGCCAAGAAAAAAGATACCGCGGAGACGCAGAGAACGCGGAGGGTTCGCAGAGAGGACAAAACGGGTTGGCGTTCGCTGTTCATGATCGGCGCATCTCAAAAAGTAAACTTCACGGAGCCGAAAAGCGAAAAGAGCGTTCGGCTTGTGTAAATGTCTTTGAAGCCCTGGCCGGGCTGCAAGGCGGAAGCGCCGCCGGTGAGGACGATGTTTTCGGTGAGAGGCGGGCGGTATTCGACGCCGATGCCGAAGTCTTCGCCGATGGTGTGGTGGATCGGCGATTGGAAGAGGAGGAATTCGAGCGGCTCAGTGCGTTCGAAACGCAGAAAGTTGAAATTCGCAAAGCCCCGCAGCTTGGGAGTGATATCGAAGTCGGCGCCGGCGTTGGCCAGGAAGATGCCGGGGTTGACGAAATTGGCCTGACCTTCTTCCTTGCTGGCGCGAAGAGAAGGAATGAGGCTGCCGGGCGTGGTGAGAAGAATGCCGGAGCCAAGAAGGCGAATGGCTTCGCGATTCCAGAAGCTGAAGAGGCCGCCGGCAAAATTCGGGAGATCGACGATAGAGTCAAAGCCGCGGGCACGGCCATCTCGAGGATGGGCGTCGCCGGAAGTGTAGAAGGCGGAGACGCGGTAGCGGATCCAATCCTTATCGTAGGAGATCTCAGCGGCGGCCATCTGCGCGTTGATGGTGACGCGGCGCCCGGCGATGGGATTGAAAGTGTCCTCACCGATGGCCTGATAGAAGGCGTGCGTGAGATTGAGGCGGTGGATGTGCCCGCTGCCGAGCCAGCCGAAATAGCCCACGCGGATGCCGTGTAGGATGGGGCCGACGCCACGATTTTGGTTGATGACATTGCCGATGGGCGCGGGGCGAACGAGAAAGCCGTTGTCGTCATAGTGGAGGCTGGGGTCGTCTTTGTTCCAGGCGGCGACGAACTCCACAGTGTAGCCGGGAAAGAAGAAGTCCTGTAGGTAGACGTTACCGAGAAGGACCTGCTGGTGGCGGCGGTCGAAGGTGTTGAGTCCGCTGTTGGTGTTTTTTTCAATGAAGTGAAAATAGGCGACGTTGTATTCGATGCGATCGCTGTGGAGGTTGCCGAAGATGCGCAGCGCCGGCTCTTCGTCAACGAAAAGAAAGCCGCGGAAGTCCGCGTTGAATTGTTGGATGCCGGCTCGCGCGGCGATGAAATCGTAGTTGGGGCCGAGGTCGTGAATCTTCACTTCGACGAAGGCTTCCTGGAGGCCGAGATGATCGTCGAAGCGGTTGGTGCCGCTGCGGGGATCGGGGCCGACGAGGCCCAGCTCGCGAACTTTCAAATTGTTGAGGCTGAGCTCGGGCGTGATGCGAATGCGCCAGTCGACGGGCTTGAAGGCAGCGTCGCCATGAAATAAATCAAGGGTGAAACGAAGCGTTTGATCGAAAAAAGCTTGTTCCCCTTTGCCAAAGAAACCGGAGCTGCCTGGGCGCGCGCTGCTGACATTGCTCGGCGAGGGAACGCGACGGCCATCGAAAAAGGATTCGGAAGAGGCGGTGACGTTCAGAAAAGTTTGCTGGCCGAGAAGCGCGGGCCAAATGGGCTGGTCGCCTTTGAAGCGATTTCGATTGAACGGGTCGAACCAGCGGCGCTTGGTGTAAACGTACTCGCCGCGTTGCGAGTAGCGGCGGTAATCGGGCTGCTCGAGGGCCCAGCGGTTTGGAACGGTGTTGTAAACGTCCGCGACCGGAGGAAGTGTGTCCGGCGAAATATTTTCGATGTAGGTGGGATCGGAATCCAAGCGATGACGAAACTCGCGATGGGTTCCGAACGAAGGTTGTGCTTCAGCGGAAAGGGCGGGACCAAGCTCAGGGAGACGCGGGAGGCGCGAGCGCGCCTCCCTGGCTGCGACAGTGAGGAGAGAGATTTCCAGGCTCACAACTTCGTTTGGCTGGAGCGCAAGATCGGGAAGAACGAACGGCGCGTAATCCTTGGCTTCGACGCGGAGTTGGTAATGGCCCGGCGGCAGAGGGAAAAGCCGAAAGACTCCTTCTCCTGAAGTGGTGGCGCTGAAGATTTCGCCGGACTGGACGTTGCGTAGTGTTAGAGCCGCTGCCGGCACCGGAAGAATGATGTTGGAGAAGCCCGCGTCGCGGACGACGCCATCGATTGCGGCGGTGGTCTGCGCCTGCTGGCGGGGAATGCGCAGGGGTGGACCGGATTCGCGAGATTGTTTTGCGGAGTCTTGAGGCGCGGGCGGAGATTGACTTGGAAGATTTGCGGCGGCACGCGGCGCAAAAACGAGGCAGGCAAAGCAGCAAACCGCGCAGAACGCGCGTCGAACTTGCCGCGGAGAGGAAAGGATCATGCGTTCGGCCTGAACGGATTCGATGAAAGAAACAGGATTCGCGTACTAGATAACAATATCGACGAGCGGCGAGCAACACATTTCCCGGAGGAGTGGAGTCATTCGATAACGCAGCGAAAGGCACGATACGTTCACCAGTTCGCCGCAAGGGACCGGCAAAGACGTTGAGCGGCAGCAAACGAGTGTGATACGAACGCAAGTACTCTCGTGATGGAAACAACTCATACACTGCGGAAGCCGGTGGAATCGCGGCGCGCTTGGCAGCAGCGAAAGAAAACTTTAATTCTGGGCATTTTCCTGGCGTTGGGAATCGCCGGAGCGCTCGCGATACTGCTGATCGGATGTGGAGGCGGAAGTAGCGCCCCGGTTGCGCCGCCGCCAATTCCCGCGGTGCAAGCCCTGCAGGTAGCCGACGTCCGGAATATCGTGCAGGCAGCGCTGAATTCCGTGAATGTCGATATGGTCGTGGCGGTGGTGGACCGCGCGGGATTCGTGCTGGGTTTGTTTCGAACGCAGAATGCGCCGGCAACGGCGACCGGAAATTTTACGCAGGTGCAAAATGCAAATGACGTGGCCGTTGCGCTCGCGAGGACCGGAGCATTTTTCAGCAACGACCAGGCGCCTCTCTCGTCGCGAACCGTGCGGTTCATCAGCGGGATTCATTTTCCGCCCGGTGTGATGAATCAGCCGCCAGCGGATCTTTATGGTATTGAAAATACCAATCGCGGCTGCACGCTGGTGAGCGATCCGATATTCGAGAGCAAGATTCCTCCTTCTCTGACGCTGGGCGGAGGATTCGGGCTCGGAGTGCTCACCGGCAAGGCCGACATCACGGATTCGAATGCGACCGCCGTGAATCCGGGTGGCGTGCCGATTTTTTACAAGAATGTCGTGGTCGGCGGAATCGGTGTGGTGACAACGTCGAGCAACCTGAATGTTGCGGAGTTTGCGGCGTTTGCGGGATCGACAGCGGCGCGCAGCGGGCCAACGGATACGTTTGGGCCAACACCGACGGCTCCGGGAGTAGTTTTTATCGGAGGCATCGCGCTCCCATTCGTGAGTCAGACCGCGCGGCCTTCCGGTTTTTCTGCGGGACCTGTTGCAGGAACGGGAAGTTTTTTGGTGGCGCCGGCAAACAGTCAGGGGCAGCCGCCAGAAGGCGATTTGATTTTACCCGCGGCGGGACCGCTGGGCGGTTTGAGCGCGGCGGATGTGAAACAAATCTTGGATAGCGCGGAAACAACAGCGAATACCACGCGCGCTGCGATTCGGTTGCCGCTGGGTTCGAAAGCTCGCATGGTGATCGCGGTGGCAGACTTGGATGGAACGATCATCGGATTGCGGCGGATGCAGGATTCGACTGTGTTCAGCATCGATGTGGCGGCGACCAAGGCGCGCAACATGGTGTACTTCAACAGTGCGTCGCGGACGGCAGCGGACTTGAACGGCGTGCCGATGGGAACGGCAGTGACGAACCGGACGATCAGTTTTGGCGCGCAGCCGCTCTATCCGCCCGGAATTGACGGTTCTAGCGCCGGGCCGTTCTTCAATTTGTACACGATGGACCTGGCGAATCCGTGCACGCAGGGATTTCAGAGCGGCGCGTCCAATACGAACAAGAGCGGAATTGTTTTCTTTCCGGGGAGTGCCGGTTTATTTCGAAACGGCGCTCTGATCGCCGGATTGGGTGTGAGCGGCGACGGCGTTGATCAAGACGATTACGTAACGAACGGCGGGACCAAAGGATTCGAAGTGCCGGCGAATATCCGAGCGGATCAAATCATAGATCAGGGCGTGCGGCTGCCGTACTTCAAATTTCCGAGAAATCCCACCAACTGAACGATTGCATTCAGGCGCGACGCGCCGATTTCTTTCCGCCGGCGATTTTTGTGAGCGCGCTTGTGTACGCTTCGATGGTTTCAGGAACGGCCTGGCTGTAAACAAATTGCCCTTCACGGCGGCATTCGATCAGTCCGGCTTCGCTCAAAATCTTGAGATGGTGTGAAACGGTTGCAGGGGCTACGCCGCGCATCGAAACGATCTCGCCGCAGTTCATGTGCTTGGTGGCGGAGATGGTCTCGAAAATCCGGAGACGCGTCTTGTCGGAGAGGGCTTTCGATATTTTTCAACCTGAGCGCGGTCCATGGGCCTGCCCGAAGTGTAGCGGACCTGGCGTCCTTCCCGCCACAAAGATCCACCCTCCGGAAACTGCCGCTAACAATGATGCAACCGATTACTTCGATAGTCATCTAAACATCGAAATTCAGAAAGCCCGGGAAGCGGCATAAGAACCGCAACCGCGGAGCGGCTTTCGGAACCACGCAGACAACGACAGGAGACAACCATGAAGAGACTTGAAGGAAAGGTAGCAGTGGTGACCGGCGGAAACAGCGGTATCGGGCTGGCTTCGGCGAAGCGTTTGCAGGAAGAAGGCGCGCGCGTAACGATCGTTGGCCGAAGCAAGAAGACGCTGGACGAAGCCGTGAAAACGATCGGAAACGGCGTAGTGGCGGTGCAAGCAGACGTATCCGTTGCGAAGGATCTGGACCGGCTCTATGCGACGGTGTCGCAGAAGCTTGGCAAAATAGACATTTTGTTTGCGAACGCAGGGATTTACAAATTTGCGCCTTTGGCGGCCACATCCGAAGGTCTCTACGACGAATTGTTCGACATCAACACCAGAGGGGTTTACTTCACCATCCAAAAAGCGTTGCCCCACCTCAATGACGGCGCTTCGGTCATTATCAATACCTCGGTGGCGGGCGAAATTGGAGTGCCGAACGGCACGGCGTATGCAGCCACGAAGGCCGCGCTGCGTTCGTTCACCCGTTCGATTGCTGCGGAATTAGTGGAGCGCGGCATCCGTGTAAACGCCGTGAGCCCGGGACCGATCGAGACACCGGCCGGATTTGCCCGCACGGGGCTCTCCAAAGAAGTGATGGACGAAATGATCAAAGGCTTTGTTTCCCAGGTGCCTATGAAGCGAATCGGACAGCCAGAGGAAATCGCCGGAACTGTGGCGTTCCTCGCGTCGCAGGATGCGTCCTTTATCACGGGCGCAGAGATCCCGGTCGACGGCGGACTGGGGCAAATCTAAACACGAGCTCGCGCATAACTGGAAAGAGGCAGGCCCAAGCCTGCCTCTTTTTGTTTTTCCGGACGCCTATCAGTTGGCGCCGCCGGATGGATCTGGGGACGTTGACGAATTCACGTCGAGGAACCACTTGTGGGCCGTGTCACCTGGAGCATAACAGTTTCCATCTGGCGCGTATTTTGCCGGGCAATGCGCGGTGAATTCCTTACGGCGCGGCGATTGCGCGAATTGCCAGATGCTAGCGCCGCTGATCCCGCTCGCTGATGGGGCTGGAGGATCGCGTGGGAACGCGCAGCCTGGCGACGGCGGACAGGCATCGTTGTAAATCCAAAAAGTAAAATCGTTGGTGGACGAGTTGCTCCGAATGTCGTCCGCGGTAGTTATCGTGACACCGTGGCCTTCATTGACTGGTATCCCTGAACAATACACACCGGGCAAGAAGCCAGCGTGCTTGAGTCCCTCCGACCACGCGCGAAGATAGACGTGGTATGCGGCGGAAAGCCGGCCGCCCTCTTCGATATCCAGGAAAATGATTGTTCCCAGTGCGAAGCCTTCTTTTTTCGCAGCAACTGAGGCGGCACGTGCATCCTGAGTTCCCTTCGCTTTCGCATTGGTTTCAGTTTTCAGTTCGCGGCTATCGCGCCCGCGATACAAAACTAAGAAGCCATAGCCGTGAGAGAGAAGCAGTTCGCGCTTCCCTTTCCAGGTGTTGGTTTTTTCGCCGGGAGGCGCGCTGAGCCAGTAGCTGGTGAAAGCGAACGTCTTCCGGAGAACGGGAAGGGCTGCGTCAGCTGGATAAATGTTTCGATCGAAGCCGAGATAGGGGCGTGGAACGGAACCTTGCGGGGCGGGCGCAGCAGTAGCAATGAACAGAGCTAGCAGAATTGGGACTGCGACGCACGAAACAGAAGAAAAGAACTTAACGCAGAGAACACGGAGAGCGCAGAGTTCACGGAGAAGAGAGGAAAGAGCAGGAGAAGTGGTCATAGCTAACCTTCGCGAAGTTTGTGGCCGGCGAGATTGCCGAGGCCGTCGTAGGCGGCGTATTTGTAGAGCTCGCTGAGCGTGGGATAGTTGAAAACTTGTTCGATGAACTCGTCGAGGGTGAGACCGTTATCAAGGACCATCATGCCGATGTGGATGAGTTCGGTAGCGTTTTCGCCGATGATGCTGACGCCGAGCAATTTTTTGTCGGCGCGGGCGAAGATGAGCTTGAGCATGCCTGCCGTGTCGCCGGTGATATGGCCCCGGGCATTGTTTGCATAAAGGGCGCGGCCGACGACGTAATCAATCTTCTTTTCCTTGCAGGACTCTTCGGTCTCGCCGGCAGCGGATATTTCCGGAATGGTATAAATTCCCATGGGAAGCAAAGAGGCAACGCGCTCTTTGTACTTCAGACCAAAAGCGTGACAGACGGCGACGCGGCCCTGCTCCATGGAAGTGGAGGCCAGCGCAGGGAAACCGATGACATCGCCGGCAGCATAAATATGTGGAACAGCGGTGCGGTAATGCTCGTCAACGGGGATATAGCCGCGATCGTTGATGGCCAGGCCGGATTTTTCAAGCGCAAGGCCATCGACTGCGGCGCGACGGCCAGCGGCGAACAGGGCGGCATCGGTTTCGAGGGTTTTGCCGCTCTTCATCGTCAGTCGCACGCCGCTAGCGGAATTTTCGGTCCTGACTGGACGCTCGTTAAAGCAGAAATGCATGCCAAGAGCAGCGAGGCGGTCGCGAAGACGATCGGAAATCTCGTTGTCGAGAAACGGAAGCAGGCGGTCGCGGCCGTCAACGAGAGTAACGTCCACACCGAGAGCTTTGAAGATGGAAGCATACTCGCAACCAATGACGCCGCCTCCAATGACAGCGAGACTTTTGGGAATGCGGTCCATCTGAAGAAAGGTGTCGGAGTCGAAAGTGTGAATGTCGTCGAAGGCGATCTCCGAGGGGCGATGAGGCTTCGAGCCGGTGGAAATGAGAATGACTTCTCCTCTCAACTGACGCGTGCCCTCAGTGCCTGAGACGGCGACGGTATGAGGATCGAGGAAGGCAGCCTGGCCGCGCACGAGTTCGATGTGATGGAGCGCGAGATTTTTCAGAATGCGCTGGCGCTCCATCTCGACGACTTCACGTTCGTGGTGCATGAAATCGTGGACGGTAAGATTCTCCTTGAGGGAATAGTCGATGCCGTAGAGGCCGCGCTGCTTGAGCCCGGAGAAATAAAGCGCCGATTCGCGAAGGGTTTTGCTCGGAACCGTGCCGGTGTTGATGCAACTGCCGCCCATGTGCTCGGCGCGCTCGATGACCGCGACACGCTTGCCGAAATAGGCGGCTTGGGCGCCAGCTTTCTCGCCGGCGGGGCCGCAACCGATGACGATCAGATCGAGTTTATCGCTCGAATTCACTAATCCCCCATAGAGTCCCGGCGTAGGATGCGGTCGCCCTTGTCCTGGAGAATTGTAGGAGAAGAGGTCTGTCTTTGCGGAAGTTTCTCGCCAGTGTGTGCTGGGAATGCCTTTCGCAGTTCTGTTCGATCAGGGAGGAACACCCGCTGAACAAGGGCGTGGTACCCCCACCCCCCCACCAATTCGCATGAATATCAAAAGAAAGGGCTTACGATATTTGCATTTCGTAAATGATTGATTCTAAAGGGCACGTTCTTGGTTGTTCTGGCTCAGTACCGGCTCGCAGGGATCCAGCCAGCATTGCAGGTTGCGTTTTATCCACTGTAAGGCGGAGTGCAACTACCGGGTCCGAAGAAGTGCGGCGAGAAATCCTGCGCCGCAAAGAAAAAGCGACAGCCGAAGCTGCCGCTTTTTCCATCAAGCCAAAATTTGACCTGAAGCAATTATAGCATGCAGACCGGGAGTGTCCAGGAAATCCTTCGTGAGGGTACACCATCGACCAAATAAACTGGTGCCCGGGGTGGGAGTCGAACCCACATGAGGAAAAATCCCCGGAGGATTTTAAGTCCTCAGCGTCTGCCATTCCGCCACCCGGGCAAGGGCAGTGTTAAAACATAGCACAAACAAGACTTAGTTGACTTGAACGCTCTTCGTTTCAACTGCTGTTTCAGTGCTGGTGTCAGTTGTGGTGCTAGTTGGTTCGCTCTGTACGGCTGGTCTTGCCCCACACAGTAGCTGTACCGCGTCTTGCTGGTGAGCACTGGACAGGTGGGAATAGCGCACCGTCATGGCGAGAGTCTTGTGTCCCATTAGCTGCTGAACTGTTCTCAGGTTCGCACCTAGCATGGTGAGTTTCGAGGCAAACGTATGCCTGAGATCATGCCAGCGGAAATCTTTGATGTTGGCCAACGTGAGTGCCCTGTTAACCACTGCCGGGACGATTGCAGAGCCTCACCATGACGATTCGTAAAGACAGCGGCCTCACCAGTCGAGAATTGCTTGGCAGTGCGTAGCGCGGCCATCGCTGTGTCATTCAACGGGACGTACTTCTCTTCCCCGTTCTTCGTGTGCGGGATATGTAGTTGCCTTCGTTCAAAGTCCACGTTGTCCCACGTCATCGCGTACTGCTCGCCGCGCCTAATGCCGGTATTGAGGGCTAGGTCCAGTTCGGGGATTCTGTGTGGGTAATGGGCTTCCATGACGGCTCTGAGCCGGGTTTCCTCATCGGCTTGAAGCCATCGCACTCTACCGCGACTCTCTGGCCGCTGTTTCACTAGCCTTGCCGGGTTAGCCGTCACCTTACGGTTTCTAATCCCCTGCCTAAATACTAGAGACAACAAAGCGCGATACCGATTGACTGTAGCGGGACTGTGCTCGCTGAAATCGTGCGCGAACCATTTCTCTATGTCTTGAGGAGTGATGGAGGCCGCTGGACGCTGGCCGAACTCTTTGACTATGACCGCCATCCGGCTCTTATCCATCCGATAGCACCTATGTCGAGCGTGGGCACAGGGTACTGCCCCCTACCAAGCGTCACCGAAGGAGTAATCTTCAGCGAGGTAATGGGAACGACGACCTCGCTAAAATCCTGAATGTGTTCCGAAGGAGGCGGGATTGTCGAGGGGGTTTGGGCCGCCGCGATGGGTGACAGGCAGGATATAGTTAAGATCGGAATGATTCCGCGCAAAATCATCAGATATCGCCCGACTGGATTAGTCGGTTCTGATGCCTTGCATGCCCTCTTCCATGAATTATCAAATCAATACAAAGGATTTGGCGGGACTTGCAACGATGGGAGGAACAGGATAAGCAGACCATTTCAGGAAATCATGCCGAAATGGTAAGGGGCTTGCGGGACCGGAACAGTTGCAATGAAGAGTACATACTCCACATAATTAAAATCTACTTGACAGAATAACTATCTGAGACATATAAGACGTTCTGCGTGCGGGCACCCTAGAGCCAACCTTGCCCTCTTTTGGAAGGGGGCGGCCAGATAGATGACCCATAGTGCTGGCGTGCCCGTCTGTAATTCCCTAGTCTGGGAAACCAGCCCATGCGAAGAGTTCACGCTACGTTTGTCATTAGTCGTTCATCCCTGTTGGTAGGAATGATGTTCTGCCTGCTTGTGGCTTCTGTGCTGGTCTTTGTCCTTATCTCTGCCGGATTGCCACACTGAGATGCCGAAAGAAACTCTTTCCCGCGAACGAGCACATGACCTTGAAAAGGCGCTTTCCGCACCCAAAGAAATTGTCGCAGACCAAGCTACGGCTAGGCGACTTGACGAACTGTGCTGCGTGATGACCGATACGTGCGGCCAAATCGAGGCCACTCTGCAACTAGCCGCCGAAGACCAAAACGAAAAGCGAGCAGCTTATATAGGAATTGCTTTGAACCTCTCTGCTCGGGGGACGAAGGCAATCAAGATGTTCTTGAGTGAATGGCGTGTTTTAGTTGAAGAATCAAAAAGAGAGAGAACACACACCATAGGGGAGCCAGACTTCGCTCTGATCCTCGATTCGATAGCGGCCCACACTTCGGAGATAACACCGAAATGACGCCACTTATAGCGTCTGGAACGCGTTTCAGCGGCCAATTTAACGCCTGAATTCAAAACTTTGTTGCATATAGCTTTTCTCTATAAGACCGCTAGACAAACCGCAGAAGACCATAGGGCCTTTGATATTTTGAGCGATAGTGATGAAGTCAGAGAGAGGGCGGCCCGCTTGATGTTTGTGCGAGCGTACAAGATTTATTTTGATAGGCAAGCAGCAAGATTCAACTTGAATTGAGGGGTGACTAGGATGAGAGCGCCGAAGGCTTTCACACTTACTGCGACGGCACTGCTTTTTCTCTTGCCAGCGATTCCAATTCGGGCCAACCAACCTATTCGGACCCTTGGTAACGATAGCCTCGGCGAAACAGTAAAGCAATTCCAGATTCACCATCCAAAAGCCACGTGCGGGACAACCACTTCCCTAGATATAAATCCTCAGACTTTGGTTCAGTCGGAAAACATGGACGACGCGCATTGCTGTCTGAATGACAGCGCCTCGTTGACAGAGTTTTCAAAATTCCCGATTTTGAACCTCGATGACTGCGCACTTCATGCCTTGTTTTGGAAAGGCAAGCTTTATGAACTTTCATACATGCTGGACATTCGGTCTATTCGGGCTGTTCTGGACCACTTTCTAAAACTTTATGGACCGGCTACTCGAATGTTGAAAGACCCAGAAGACGCTACCCAACTGACTTTAGTTGATTGGTGGCAAGGCATGACGATTTTATGGCTGCGTACGGCTACCATCAATGAAGATGCCTTCGCCAAGTATTCCTTGCGCAAGGCGGGAGGGCTGCCGTTACACGTGGTTTATGTTGAACTTTGGGTAGTCCATTTGTGACATGATTCGATGCTAAGTTATTACCGAACCAATTACAGTTGTTGCGTCAATTCTCTCTAAGTGGGACAATCCGGCCATGATTATTGGCGACCGCCTCCGCGACATGCGTGAGGAAAAGAAACTCTCCCAAGGCGACATTGAAAAGCGCACCGGCCTGCTTCGTTGCTACATTTCCCGGGTCGAGAACGGCCACACTGTTCCGGCCATCGAAACGCTAGAGAAGATGGCTCGCGCTTTAGAGGTTCCACTCTATCAACTCTTCTACGAAGGCGAAGAGCCGCCTAAAGTGCCAAGTCTGCTCAAGGGAAATTCGGCTCGTGAAGAAGCTTGGGGGAGTTCGGGGCAAGATGCGCGATTTCTGAGCAAGCTTCGTCGTCACTTAGGTAAAGCTAACGAGCAAGATCGCAAACTGATTCTGCATATGGCTCAGAAAATGGCCCTTCGCTAAACAGGGCTGCTCCTTAGATGCTTTCAATTTTCGCTAGGAGGCCATACCTCACAGCCTTTCGTGCCACTTCTTTTAACTTGTTTCCAAACTGTGAAGGATGAACTTCTTTACCGACGATCTTAAACGTGACTTTGCTCAACAATGTAGTTCCTCCTAGCCGTACTGCAAATCCGATGTCTTGCAGTTTAAGCCTGAAATCACAGGCCGGGCGAACTCCTCAATGCCAACAAATCACTGGAAATGCGGTGAGTCGAAAAACCTCAGATACAACTTTTTAGGACGAAAAAACTTGTGAGCAGGTGACGCGGGAGAGCAAAACCGCTAAGTGCCCTACCATCATCGTTCGGACGTGTCTGGTGTCAGTTCTGGTGTCAGTTGAGTTTGCAGGAGGGCATAGCAACTTGCAGCACAGCGCATCTAGGCGTGAAGATAAGCCAATGAATATGCGGTGATCGCGACTGCTCAACTTTCTGTGGAACTCCTTGCAAGTTGGTCATTATGGATTTTAAGTCCTCAGCGTCTGCCATTCCGCCACCCGGGCGCTGGCAGTACAAATCTAGCGAATACAGACACGCACTGCAACAACACATCTAAGTGGGAGCGGCACAGAGTTTACGGCGCTGCGAGAGAGCGGATGTAGCGCCCTGCAGTGGCAGGCAGATCCTCCTTTGCGCAGATCGTGCGCCTAGAGAGCTGATGAGACGGAGGTGCCGGCGGCGGCGAAGACGGGGGACATTTCTGCTTCGGCGAAGGAGAGGAAGGACTGGACGACTACAGGATCAAACTGAGTGCCACTGGCCTCGTTAAGACGGCGCACAGCCTCTTCAAAGGGCAAGCCTTTGCGGTAGGGGCGGGAAGAAACCATGGCATCGAAGGCATCAATGACGCAGACGATGCGCGAAACAACGGGAATTTCGGAGCTTTTGAGCCCCGCGGGATAGCCCTTGCCGTCGAAAGATTCGTGGTGATGGAGAATATCGAGAGCAGCGCGCTCGAAGCCCGGGAGCATGCGCAACACGGCCCAACCGTACTCGGAGTGCTTCTTCATGAGGGCATATTCTTCGGGGTCGAGGCGCCCGGGCTTGCGAAGGATGGAATCCGGGATGCCGACTTTACCGATGTCGTGCAGAAGCGCGGCAACTTCGAGATTCTGAAGCTCGGCTTCCTCCAAGCCCAGTTCCTGCCCGACGCGCATACCCCATTCTGCCAGCCGAGTGCTGTGGACGCCGGTGTTGAGATCTTTCAAGTCGAGGAGCTGATTGAAAGCGCAGATGACGGAATTGCGGAGCGCGGCAGACTGTTCTTCGAGTTGCTTGATGCGAAGTGACTCCAGCGCCCCGAAAGACGGGGAACCCTCGACGGGCGCTGGAATCTGGTTATTCGACATTGCAGCTACAGGCAAAACAAGAAGCAAGAGCCGGAACCGGGTGTCGAGCCGGAATTATTTACCCAAGCGGAGACTGCCTGGTACACGTCGAGGCGTCCACGATTGAGATCCGGAGTGAGCTTAATCGCATGGGACAAGGCGCTGGACGCCTGGCTCTGATTTAGAGAAGACGACTTTGCACTGAGCATCAGAGCGACGGCGCCGGCAGTGATCGGCGAACTAAACGACGTGCCAGAGGCGCTAGCGTAGGTGCCGCCAGGGAAGGTGCTGATGATGTTTTCTCCGGGGGCAGCAATCCAGACATCCGTCGAGCCAAAATTCGAGAAGGATGAGCGGCTGTCCCAGTTCGTGGTGGAGGCAATGCCGACGACGTAATTGTTCAGCGCCGCAGGATAAACCGGCGCGCTGGTGCTTTCGTTTCCGGCGGCAGCGACGAGGACGACGCCCGCTTTATTGGCGTAGGAAGCCGCTTGAGTGAGCGACGGCGAAGAAGAGGTGAGGTCGAAGCTCATGTTGACGACGTTCGCATGATGCTGAACGGCGTAGTAGAGAGCGGCAACGATATGGGAAAGATAGCCGGTGCCGTTCGATGAGAAGGCCTTGAGCGGAAGGATCTGAGCCTTCGGCGCAACCAGGTGCACAAGCCCAGTCGTCATCGTACCGTGGCCAAATGCGGAGTACGGGCCACCATCGAGGACGGCGGCGGTGGACTGATCAAGAACGGCGGCGGTGGACTGCTGTACGAAAGCTGGTTGTTGCTGACCTGGGGAGCTGCCATTTGGCAGACCGGACACATCGAGCCATTCGGAAGCACCTGGCTGGTTGCGTGTAAAGTCATAGCCGGGAAGGAGAACTGCCTGGAGTACGGGATGGTTTACATCAACGCCGGTGTCAATCACGGCGACGATGCCCCTACCGCTGATCCGAAAACCGTTCTGAGCGTCCTGGAGCCGGATGATTTGGGCCGCGGGCTGCGCCGCATAGCCGTGCCAAACGGTGGCGCCGTAGTAATTCACGGGAGCCGTGTCGTAAAGTCCGTAGGGAATGCTGTTGAGTGACGGTTGAGGGATAGGCATGAGACGGTCGGCCTCAATGCTCACAATCCCTAACAAGGATTCAACGAGGTTCAGGGCACCATTCACGAGATTGACGAGAATGTTGTTGGACGAGGTCACGAGAAAGTTCTGGCCGACCGAACCGTCCAAGCCACCCTGGACTTGACATCCGAGGAGATTGCACAGATTCAGAACGGAGGACAGGCCGCCTGTGGTGCGCACGATGTAGCGGTTTTGCGCTGAAGCGGGATTTGCAGCACCGAGCATGAGGACGATCGCGACAATGATGGTGATGCGTTTCATAGTTTTAACCCTTGTGGGGCTCTCCTACAAATGAATTACTCGGTACGGGCGCGGTCGATCGCTTCTCTAGTCTTGCTGGGCAGACTTTCCGCGCCAATAGTACGAGTGCGTCTTCCTGTCTAAACAAAATTCCCAGCGGCGTTGGTACCTTGGTACCAGGGCTGCCATGTGCGGCAACTGCGGGAGTTGATTGCCGCTCATCGCTCGTCCTCAGGCAGGGTGCCGAGCGCATCCCGGAGCGAAATCACGATTGGCTGCGTGCCGGGGCTAGCGAACGTCATCTGCAGGTCTCCGCTGTTTTCAATCTCTCCACTAAACTCGCCAAATTGATTGGTGACCGCGTGCACAACATGTCCCCGCATGTTGGAAAGGACGATGCGGGCGCCCTCGCCGATAATCGCAGGGCTGCTCAAGTTCAAGAGCTGGCCAGTGACCACGATGCGGTTCCCTTCAGGCTTGGCCTCCACCTGAACGTCAATCTGAAACGGGTCCGCGCGATAGAGCATTTGCCTTGTGGCAGTGGCTGCAGATCGAGCTCCTTCGACGACCGGCTGCAGAAAACTGTCGAAAAGAACTTTGATGCGGCTGCCTGTTCCCTTTCTTTGGCCCGCCAAACCGGCTCCTGCAAGGGTCGCCTTGGCCACTCTGACGACGTCCCCGGGAGGCTGGTAATTCGCTTCCGAGGCCGCCGATTGCCGGACTCTCTGCCACAACGAAACTGTTTCCTCACAGCGTTTGCAGCCTTGCTTCAGGTGTTGCGCCATCAACTGGTTCTTGTGGCTGTCAACAGCCTGATTCACGAAATCGATCCACGCTTCGGTCGTAAAATGTTCCATTGTCTTCCCCCCAGATTCCTTTCTGCGCCTCCAGCACTCCCCAGTAGCCGGGACGATGAATCACCCTCGTGGCATAAGGGAAGAAGGAGGTCTCAGAAATATAGACTGTGGAAAAATCAGGTAAGTCTTGTTGAATCAGTAAGTTTGCCGACGAGGACGAAGGGCGCCCAGAAGTATGGGTGTGGAGCCTGGCGTCGAACTTCCTGCATCGCGTGTTGGAGCGCGCCCGGCATGTCGCCGGTTCGAATGTATTCTCGATAAAAGTGCTGCATCAAGTGCGCGGTGCTTTGGTCGTGAACATCCCACAAAGAAAGCAACAGTGTGGTAGCCCCGGCACAGAATAAACCGCGCTGCAACCCAAGCAATTCATCACCGGCGGCAACAAAATTCATTCCCGTGGCACAGCCGCTCAGGGCCACAAGTCTGGCGTCCAGGCGCATCTGGTAGAGGTCATACAGATTCAGATATCCGTCGCCCAGCCGAATGCCGGAAAACATGGGGTTGTCCTGACGATAGATGCCGTGGGTTGCGAGATGAAGGAGCCCGCTCCGAGGACCCATTTCGCGGAGCAAAGAGGAGGTTGCATGGTCACCCACGTGGAGCGTCGACTGGGGAAGCAGCGCTGCCACGGATTGGGCTTCCTGCAAGATTTGCGGCGCTCGCACGTCAGGGATTCCAAAGACGAGAGAACTCGTGTTCTTGCTCGTGGGTTTCTCCTGGCACCAGAAGAAAACCGTCGCGCTGGGGGCGTAGGAAATAGTGAAAGCATCGCAGAGATACTCCTCCCCATTTCGCAGAGCGTGGAACGGCAAAAAATGGAGAGGACCATGCGGCACGAAAATGAGATGCTTGCCCTGAAAAAATGGCCGGAGAGGCGCGATGAGTTCGTCATAGAGGGATTCCAGATGGCTTTGCGTAGCACGCAAGAGGGGTTCCTCAAATCGTCGGATGTATTCACTGCCCATGCGAAACTTGGAGAGTTGAAATCGCAGCAATTGCAGAAAATGAGCGGCCCTTGAGAGCACGGTCACGGGGAGAATTTGTATTTTTTCGCGCGTGATAACGGCGGCTACGAGGCGTTCCCCGGCCACAAAATATTCAACAAGAGTGGCGTCCTCCGGAAGATTGGCCTGCAGCTTTGCGAGAGAAAAATCCGCGGGCGCTTCCAGCGTTGCGTTTTCGCGCTCGTGTGCCGGGAGTTCGCGGAGAGTCCGCAGGAGCTCCTTCTCGTGGGATTGGGCTTTTTCCTGGAGGGTTTCGAGCCTTTGGTGGGATTGGTCCTCGGGACGCAGTTGTTCAAGCTCGATGCGGTGGTAATACCAGTTGAGTTCCTCGCGAAGATCCCTGATTCTGCGGACAAGATCGCTCTGCCCGGTCTCTCCCAGCGGAAGGCTCTGCCCGCTCTGAAATATCAACTCAATCATGCTGCGGGACTTCGCGGCTTCCATGCAAGCAAACGCTTCTTCCGGAGAGGTGTCGGTCCCGTCTCCAGAAATGTATAAATCGACGAGAGCTTCGTAGACCTGCATTCTGTTTTTCACAAAAGAGATTTTCAGCTCTTCGCCTTGCAGCCGGCTGCGCAAGGCTTCCAGGGCTTTCCTGGCTTCCAAGTACGCCTGGTGCGCCGCAGTGCGCTCGTTGCGAGCCTGAGCAATCTGTCCTGCGAGCAAGTGAGCCTGGAAGGCAAGAACCGGCGCCTGAAGGCGTTTCAGCCGAGCGAGGGACTCGTCTGTCTCCTTTTGGGCTGCGGCAGAATCTCCCACTTGGAGAGCAATGCGTGCGAGCAGCAGGTGGGCGAGCACGGCTTTCCCGGAGAGCGCTGACCGATCGAAGAAAGCAGCGGCCGCAATGCAGAGACGCCGGGCCTCAAAGTACCGGCCTTCGTGGAAAAGCAACAAGGCCTGATACAAGTCGATGAGCCAGGGCCAAACGAGGTTTTTTTCTCGTTCAAAAATCTCCCGCGCCTTGGCAAAGCGCTCCAGAGCCTGGACCGTCTTCCCCTGCTGGCCATAAGCCGTGGCTTCGTTTGCGAGTGTCTTGGCGGCCTCATAACCCATCCCGAGCTTTTCGAACCGGAGGAATCCCTCATGGGCGATTTCCCGGGCTTCTTCACTCAGATTGAGTTCCAGGTAGATGTCGGAGAGATCCAAATGGCACAGCGCAAAGTGATAAGCATCACCGGTGGCTTCGCAGGCGCGCCGAGCAGCATAGAGGGCCTCGATGGCACGGCTGTACTCGCCGCGGAGGTAATAGAGATAAGCGATGTTGTAATCCGCCTGCGCCACGAGAAGGGGCATCTTGTTCTGCTGGCAGAAGAAGCGAGCCCCCTGATAGGTGGCAAGAGCGCGCGGAAAATCGTTCAGACTGATCAAGCAGACGGCCATGTTGCTGAGGACGACGGCAATCCCTTCGGTGTCCTTGTAGGGCATCAGTTGCGTGTAAGCGCGCTCATAGTGCGCGATCGATTCCTCGAATCGATCCTGGCGGTGATAGATGTTGCCAACGTTGATTTCCAAACGGGCGAGGCGCCGAGGGTCATTCAGGCGCGAAAATATCTCCCGGGCGCGTTCCGCGGCTTGAAACGCCATGTCGTACTGACCAGCGAGAATCATCGGCTGGATCGAGCTGCTCAGAGTTATCGCAGCTTCGTTCCAATTGCCCAACGATTCGTAAAGGCGAAAAGACTGTTGATGGTGCTCGATGGCGGCGCGATTATCGCCCGAGGAATACAAAGCGTTGGCTTTTGCTCGCAAGGCAAGCGCCAAAGCTTCTTTGCCACGCAAGCGCTTGGCGATAAGGACGGCGGCCTCAGCCAAGTGAAATGCCTCTTGGGTGCTCACGCGGACTTTCTGCCAGACCAATTGCGCTAACTCCTCGACAATCTGCTGGCGGACCAACGTTTTGTGTTCCGCTAGAAACTTGCGGCGGGCAGAATCGCTCGACAATTGCCCCAGCTCGCCAATCAGCATGTCGATTGATTTTTTCTTGAGCGTTGCGGGCATCAGAGGAATCCCAGTTCCTCGAGTTGCCGACGCAACCGCTCGAGGCATTTCTGGCGAGTAAACCCGATAGAGCCGACAGCGAGGCCAAGTTCGGCCGCGACTTCCGCATAAGGCCGCGAGGGAGTTTCAAAGAACAACAGCTCTACCAAACGGCGGCACTGTGGCGTCAGCAATGCCATGGCTTCTCGCAACATTTGCTCTTCCTGCGTCTGCTGAACGAGATTTTCGGCGATGGCAGGAGTGGCAGGCTCGGGAAAATCATTCTCCCCGTCGCGGCTCACCACACGCTGGTTGTGGCGCTTCCAGCGGTAACTTTCGTGGTGGGCCACCTGCATCAGCCATTTGGGCAACGCACGCGGTTCGCGCAATTCAGGCAGCCGCACGAGAAGTTCCGTGCAGGTCGCCTGAAAAACATCCGCGGCTTCCTGCTGCGACAGACCGTATTTCACGGGGATCGAGAAAATAAGCGCCTTGTACTTATCGATGAGCAGCGACCACGCCTCTTCATCGCCTGCGAGACAAGCTTTGACGAGGCGGGTATCGTTCCATGCGGCTGGCGGCTTCTTGCCGGCCTTAATCAACGCGGGGCTCATCGCGTGGCATTCCCCGTCCCATTTTTGAGATAGAGCTGCTCCACATTCCAGAGGACATAAGGCTCCAGAACAGCGGGATGGAAATTGCCGATGGAATTCTTTGCGCCGGCAAGAATGTCCGGGCTCGCCAGAAAAATCATGGGCTGATTCTCGGCAAGAATCTGTTGCGCGCGATCATATAGTTTCTTCCGCGGTTCGAAGGTACGTGCGGACATCTGTTCTTCGATCAGCCGATCGATTTCCGCTTCCCATGGAGTGGCGGGATGCGCCTGCGAGGGATTCCACAAGTGTAATCCGCCGCTCGACAGCCAGACACTTATGTCGGAATTCGGATCCGCATCATAGCTGGCTATCCCCATGATACAAGCATCATAGTCCCTGCTCTGGGTGACGCGATCGAGGAGAGAGCGAGACTCGAGCGGCACAACTTGGACGCGCATCCCGAGCTGCTTCAAGTCGTCCTGGATGAGCGCCGCCATCTTTGCGCGGTCCGCGTTCGAAGAGCTCGTGAGGATGGAGAGTTCCACGGGCTTCCCATCGGAGTCCAGGAGCGTTGATTCGCCGTTGGGACCGGTGGTCCAGGAAAAACCAGCTTCCTTGAGCAGAGTGCGTGCACGATCGAGCGACCGCGGGGGACGGGGGAGTCTTTCATTTCCCCATCGCCGATTGCCAGGTGCGACCAAGCTCCACAGAGCGGCGCCGCGGCCCTGGTAAACGAGCCGAACGATGGCCTCCCGGTCTACTGCCGCCGAAACCGCCTGCCGGAACTTCACTTCGCGGAACCATTTTTGCTTCCGCTGCATCTCCGGCGATGTTTTTTCTCCAGCGTCATTCAGATTGAAAAAGAGGAAGTTGTACTCGAGGCCCGGTCCGGCGTCCGTCATCGTGTAGCCGCGCTGCTGCCGCGACAATACGGAGAAATTTTCCGCGCCTAACTGGCTGATCATATCCGTTTCGCCCGATTGGAATTTCAGGACCTGTGCATCAGCGTTTGGCACAAACAGAAACACAAGTTCATCCACGTAAGGCAGTCGATTGCCTTTGGCGTCCGATTTCCAATAGTAAGGATTGCGCTGCAGGACTAATCGTTGCCCCGCGACATAGTCCTTCAGCCGGAATGGGCCGAGTCCCGCCCATTGATCCGCAGCCGTGGCCAGCGATCCAATTTGCCCAAGCTTCCCCTCCTTGTAGGGTTTCTCCAGTAGATGCCGGGGAAGGATCGCCAAGCCATCGAACAGCCTTTCGCCCACGCCGTAGGTCTTCGCCAACTGAAAGACAACAGTACGCGCGTCTACCTTGCGCACGGTTATCGGTTTTCCGCCAACAATCAAGAGATCGCGCTGCGGAGCATGCACGTTTTCGTCGAGGTAGAGACGGAAAGTGAAAAGCACGTCATCCGCGTCCAGGGGCTGCCCGTCCGAGAACTTCAATCCATGCCGCAGTACAAGTGTGTACGCGAGACCGTCAGGAGAGATTTTCCAGGACTTTGCCAGCGCAGGTTCCGTTAATTGCGTCGCGCGGTTGATATGGATGAGATCCGCTTGCATGACGCCAATGACCTCGCGGGACCGCGCATCGGCTGCAATCAAAGGATTTAGGGTCTTTGGTTCGCCACGAAGCGAAACGACGAGACGCCCCCCTGGTCGGCCCACTTCTCCCGGGAGTACGAGTAATTCTTCTCTTGTGCTTTTCTGTGGGGGAAAGGCCACAGCAATGTGCCCGAGAAACACGAAAAGTGAAAGGAGCAAACTCGGGAGAACCCAACGGGAATAGGAGATTGCTCGTCTATTTTTCACGCCAGATTCCCTAGGCTCCGCGTCTCTATCTTGTACGCCTCTCCTCGCTCTTGCAACGAGCCCGCTAACCCCAAGTATCCCAGGAAGAACGGCGCCATCGCGAGAGCGGGCAAATACATCCACCAATACGAGACCAAAACACTGTATTGCTGCAGGCTTGAGAGAAGATTTCCCCAGCTTGGCACTGGTTCGGGGACTCCCAGGCCGAGAAACGACAGGGTCATCTCCGCCAACACATATTGTGGTATCAGAATCGCCGCTTGTGTCAAAAGCACACTGGAAGTTTCCGGCAGTATGTGGCGCCGGAGCAAGTATGCATTGGTTGCTCCGAACCCCCGTGCGGCGCGGACGAAGTCCCGCTCCTTGGCGCTAAGGACCACGCCACGAACGAGCCGCGCCGGACGCGCCCAGCCCACCATTCCGATGACAGCGATGATCAAGAAGAAGGCTTTGAGCGGGCTAACCGCCAGCGGCAAAAAAGCGCGAATTGCGAAAAGCAAGTACAGCCACGGCAACGCCAGAAAGAGCTCGGCGAGACGCATGAGCAGGCTATCGGTCCAACCACGGTAATAACCCGCGACCGCACCGATGCACAAGCCGATGAGCAATGTGATTCCCGCGCCCAGAAGGCCAGCGAGCAGCGACACCTGGCCGCCGAAGAGGAGCCTCGAAAGCTGGTCGCGGCCATAAGCATCAGTGCCGAGAAGATAGATTCGGGCGTTCTCGGCAGCGAAAAAGTGCGTTTGGCCCGGCAGAAATCCGAGCAATCGGTAATGACTCCCTCTTAGAAAGAATTTCAGGGGATGAGGTTCCGCCGTGTCTTCCTCATATTGACCGTACGAGCCGTCGCGCAATTTCAGCGAGTACACAAAAGGCCGTGCGTGGAGATTGCCTCTTGAATCCAGTAAGTGGAGCCGCATGGGCGGTAGGTACGGACTCTTGCGATCCTGCTCGCCGGGATCGTAGGGCGCAAAGAATCCTGCACACACCACAATTCCGTGCAGGACAGCAAGAGTGACGAGCCATTTCCCGATTGTACGGCGCGCTTTCATCGCGTGCCGCTCTCTGTACGGATTCGGGGATCAGCCCAGTAAAGAAGCAAGTCGGCCAGGAAATTCCCTCCGACAAGGAAAAGCGTTGAGAACAGGACTCCTCCGATCACTACGTACAGATCGCGCGCCAGAATGGACTCCAATAACAGCGGCCCGAGTCCCGGCCAGCTCATCACAACCTCGATAAGCAACGATCCGCTCAGCAATACACCAATGCTGAAACCAAACAGGGATATGAGAGGGTTCGCGGCCGCAGGAAGGGCATATCGATATAGAAGGGTGCGTCTTGGGATGCCATGCCCCACTGCGGCTAGCAGAAACGGAGCGTTGAGCACATCCGCCACGGCTGCGCGGACGTGCCGAATGAGCAGCGGCAGAGATGAGAACACGAGAGCCATAACGGGTAGAATCATATGCGACGCCAGATCGCGGAGCCTATTGAGCGGCGAAAGAGTTTCAAAATCAACGGAAGCCATGCCTCCTGTCGGAAACCATCCGGTTCGCACCGCAAAGACCAAGAGTCCCAGCGCAAGCGCCAGGTCGGGGATTACCAAGAGTATAGCGGTTCCCCAGGAGAGCAGACGGTCCGGCAGTCGCCCGAGACGCTCAGCGCTCCATATCCCAAGCGGTAGAGCAATCGCCCAAGCGAGGAGCGTGGATGTAATTGTCAGGACCAGCGTGTTCCGGGCACGCACCAGCAATAATGGCGCCACGGAGCTGTTATAGGCGAAGGAGAATCCCATCTCGCCGTGGAGTGCGGAACTCAACCACGATAGATAGCGAACGGGAAGAGGCTTGTCGACACCGTACTGGGCACGCAGCGCCGCAACCGTCTCCGGCGCAATCTGTGGGTTCAATCGCATTTCGTCGAAGTAGGTTCCTGGAGCCAATGACGTGAAGAGGAAGGCGAGCATGGAAACGCCGGCCAGCAAGAACAAAGCGTGGCCGACCCTGCGCAGCAGGTAGCGCATCATCGCTCCAAAGCGCGCGGCGCGGCGCGGGTGAATCTGGGCACGGCCGCCAGCAGTTGACGAGTAATATCATGCTTGGGCTGCTTCAAGATAGCTTCCGCGGGGCCTTGTTCAACGATCCGGCCGCGGTTCATAACGGCGATCTCGTCAGCCAGGTGAGCTGCCATGGCCAGGTCATGCGTAATGAACAAATACGTCATTCCCAAAGAGCTCTGCAGCTCCGTCAGGAGGTTGGCGATCTGCGCTTGCACGGAACAATCGAGGGCCGACAGAGCCTCGTCCAAGATCAGGAGTTTGGGCTCTAACGTCAATGCTCTAGCGATCGCGAGCCTCTGGCGCTGACCACCGCTCAGCTCGGTGGGAAGACGCGCCGCAATGTCTGGAGAAAGACCGACGCGCTCCAGCAAGGAATTCGCGCCCAGATTCATTTCTTTGTGACTGAATTTGCGCTGCAGAATCAACGGCTCAATGAGTATGTCGAGCACTCTCCATCTTGGGTTCAAAGAGCTTGCCGGATCTTGAAATATGAGCTGGATTTTCGGGCGAACCTGACGGCGAACGGACTCTCCACCCTTGGCGATGTCTATCCCTTCAAACCAAATGTTTCCCGAGGTGGGGGATTCCAGACAGGCGAGACATGCCGCGAGTGTACTTTTGCCCGATCCTGATTCCCCGACAACTGCAAACGTGGTTCCTGGAAGAATTTTGAAGGACACACCATCCAAAGCGAGCAACTCTTCCCGAGCTCCAACGAGACTCTTCCTCACATAGCGCTTCACTAGGTCTTCGACCTTCAAGAGTGGCTGCATTTTTTTTGGCCGCCGTCAGATACTTCCACTTTCATACTTGAAGCAATAAACCGTGTGAGACGCACTCAGGTTCGTCAGTGCAGGCTCACGCTCTCCGCAGATATCCATTCTTTCCGTGCACCTTGGCTCGAAGGGACAACCGCGCGTGGGCAATGACGGACGCCCCGAGTCGCCAAGAATTACTGGGAGTTTCGCCTTGTGACTATTTCTGCCCTTCTCGGAAGCCTCCGGAATGGACTGGAAGAGAGCCTTGGTGTAGGGATGCCGAGGTGAAGAGAGTACAGCTTCAGCCGGACCACATTCGGCGACCTGGCCGCCATAGAGAACCAGGACACGATCGGCAAAACCGGAGAGCAGCGCCGGGTTGTGCGTGATAAAGATCATCGCGAGACCCAGTCTTTCCCTGAGCGTTCGAAACACTCCGAGAATTTCCATTTGTGTCGCGGAGTCGAGCGACGCCGTCGGCTCATCGGCAATCACAACGGAAGGGCCGCAGGCGATCGCTTGCGCGATAAGCACGCGCTGCCGTTGCCCGCCGCTCAACTGGTGTGGATAGGAACGCGAAATGCGGTCCACGTCTTCGGGAAACACTAGTGCGAAAACTTGACGGATTCGATCGTTCAGGGCGCTTCTTCCCGGAGACCCGTGCGCGGCTAACACCTGACGAACCTGCTCGCCGGCGCGCATAGTTGGATGGAGGGCCAGAGACGGTTCCTGGAAAATCAGCGAAATTCGCGCGCCACGGATTTGCTGCAATTCGCCAGGCTTGGCTCGGAGAAGATCCTTCCCTTCAAAATAAACGGCTCCACGAGTGATGTTGCCATTCGGGGGAAGAAGCCGCACGAGCGATCCAGCAAGCGTGCTCTTGCCAGATCCGGATTCGCCCAGGACACCCATGATCTCGCCCGGCATCAAACCAAAACTGATTCCGGTCAAAGCAGGGTACGGCACGCCCTCGCGCGATTGATAGGAAACGTGCAGATCCTGGATCTCAAGTACGGGTGCCATGCGCTGGGCCTGTTTTCGCCCTCCTCCCGCTTCGATTCATGTTGCGGCAGGAACGGAAGATGGACAAGACAAACCTAATAGCCCGCCCATCAAAGGTAATTCTCGCGGGTCGCGGGAGAGCGAGCGCGAAATTGCAGTCTAGTAATACTGGGGAAAATCAGTCGGATCGGAAGGAAGCGTATCTGGAAGTTCAGGCTAGTTCCAAGTGGGGATTAGTAGGAAATTCAGGGAGAATACCTGCAATCCCGCACTCTTGGGCAACACTGCTAATTCATCGAGGACATACCATCTGCTATTGGCCCGAGCGGGGTTTCGGAGATTAGCGAGTTTCTCCCCGGGCCGCCAGCTTACTGGATGCTGCAGCATCCGATCGAGGGGTCATTGAAAGAACGAAATATTCACGTTCCTTACCGTCAGCTTCGGGGACTCGAAGCAGCAACTTGTCCTTGTGAATCCGGAATTGAGCGGTTTCGCCAACCGGCAATAGGACAGGGTGCTTATCGTCTTTCGGCCTAATCCGGTAGGTGACTCGTTCCGTCTGAAGCACGTATTCCTGGCACAGGACCACTTTGGTGTTCTTGTGCTGACCGTCGGTCCCAAAAATTTGGCCGGCAATCGTCTTGCCGTCTTTTTCGGCGTAGCCGCAAGACGAAGAGTCCATTTGAGCCAGTACGCCTTTTTCATAGGCCGGTGGGTCTTTCGCTTGGAGACTGAGTGCAGCACCTAGCAGCAATACCGCCAACGTTGCTTTCTTCATCGTCGTCCTCCGGTAGACCTTCCACTACGCCACGCAATCCGCAAGAGGATCAGCATGCACACAAATGCGCATACGGCCCGCGCCGTCCCCTATTTGGAGATGCTTTCACCGCCCACTAGAAAAGGGATTGCGACAAAGGGAAAAATATAGGATCTTGGGCTGCTCTCATGCTCCCGAAGTAAAACCTCCTGCGTGAATTCTCAGTTTCAGAGTGTTTCCTGATAGTGTTAAATGCATCCGGGGCGATTGTTTACAAGGTTGACTCGACATAGACTGAAGCTAGTTCGCGGGGTTTCTCTTGCATCCCTCTGGCAAGTTCTCCTGGCTCGCCCTTGCAGTCGCCGGTCTGCTGACCGCGCTTCTTGTCGTCGTCATTAAAGAGGTCTCTCAACCAGCGACAAGTCTTCTGTTCTCGGATCTGTTACAAACCGCAATCGTCCTCTGGGCGGCCCTCTGTTCGCTCCACGTGGCCAGGCAATCTTCAGGCTACCTGCGCCAACTCTGGATGCTTCTAGCTGCGGCGCTCTTCCTGGCCTGTGCCGCGCAGGCGCTCGAAACCTACTATCAGTGTTTTGTTCGCGCTCCATCGTTGACTCCCTGGCCCTCAGACATCCTCTTCATACTCTGGGTAACGCCTGCAGTCATGATGCTGTTACCCCGGCCAACGAGAGAACCAGGCACAATCGATTGGCAGTTGGTGTTGGACTTTGCCCAGGTCGGTGTCGTAGCCCTCACCGCCTATCTCTATTTTTTCTATGTCTCCTCCCGTTGGGAAGCCGAAGGCCAGCAGATGTTTCTCAACCTTATTCATCTGCAGTTGTTTCGCGATGTTGCGCTTGCCTCGGGCTTTCTGATCCGTGCGGCGACAGTATTTGAGCGCTCGATTCGGAGTTTTTTTGGAAGAATGGCTGCTCTTTTCCTCGTGGCTTGCGCTTCTGAAAGCGCTTTTCTTATCG
>Ga0137409_10000431_pt1 | contig 45549 bp, 35 predicted proteins | sample CZODoug1_16funga_FD_122059 | JGI IMG/M metagenome (GOLD analysis project Ga0137409, IMG submission 122059) | Vadose zone soil fungal communities from Angelo Coast Range Reserve, California, USA - CZODoug1_16fungal (Hybrid Assembly) | ecosystem: Environmental > Terrestrial > Soil > Vadose zone...
ACTGTTCCACCTTGCGGATGGTCCCGGCTCGCAGCCCGACCCGCTGGAACTCCTCCCATGTCGCGGATGCTGTCTCTTCTTCCATTGCTCACCGTTCCTCAGTGCGCCTCGGCCCACGCCGGAAAGGCGTTCAGTGCGTCCACATAGTTGTGGATGACGTCGGTATGCGCATCCTCCTGCCAGCCGCCCGGGAGCGCTCGCTTGAACAGATCGCGCGGGCGGCCCGCATCGTCGATGGAATAGAGCGTGAAATTGAGCGCCTGGCGTGCCTCGCTGGCCAACAGCGCGGAGCCGACGGCTTTCGCATACAAGGCAAGGACGGCGCCGTAGGTAGAATTCACGCCTCCCCAGGCCTCGCGATCCTCATCCTGCTCGTGACACACCCGCACGCCGAATTCCAGGTGCGTGAAGGTTCGGCGAACAAAGTGGATCAGCGTACCGGCATCGCTGCGCCAGTGCGGTTCGAGTGCCGCGCGTCTTTCCAACAGGTAGCGCGCCAGATTCAGTGGCGCCCAGGCAGTGCGATTGGAGGGCACATCGTGGTCTTCAAAGAACTGCGCGAACAGCGCACCATCGGCGGCCGCGCTGGGGATCTGATAGTGCTTGATCCACCTCCATAAAGCCCGCCGCGGCGCCGTGAATTCTGTATAGCCGCGCGCCTGCAGCGCGTCGTACAAACGCAGGATATAGGTCATATTGCCGGACACCGGCCCGCGACCTGCAGCGGTGCGATAGTCGGCGCGAAAGGGCCAGGGAGAATGGGAGCCGTCGCCCGGCCGCTGGTTGGCGGCCAGAACGCGGGCGTTGTGCAGTCCCTGCTCCAGATACTTGCGCTCGCCGCTGGCCTCGAACAGCAGTACGAGTGCATAACCGGCGATGCCACCCTTGTCCGGCTCGATCTCGTAGGGATGATCGCCCTGTGAGCCGGCGTCGGCAGCCAGCGGAAACTGTCCACGGGTGCCGGTGGAACGAGTGAAGCGCGGATACCTGCCCAACGCGGGTGTGAGTGCCTCCCGCACCAGGTAGTCACCCATCGCGCGCGCCGTGTCGAGGTAGATGGCGTCACGTCTGTCGCGCAGTGCGTAGCGTTTCAAATACGAGAGGATGCCCATGCCATTCTGCGTCGCCGGGATCGTATCGTGGCGATCGGGCACCAGCGACCAGTCACCCTCCAGAAAGGTCTCGGTAACAAAACGGGGGTAGCCATGGTCGCTCGGGCACTGTTGGTAGAAGAGCATCTCGCGCTCAAGCGCGGTGGTCCACGAGATCCATGGCAGCAGATGACCAGCGGCGTCGAAGTGAGCCGCATGGCCGGCGATCATGGGTCGCTCCTTGGTCTGCGCATGGGTTGCAGGGGGAAATGCGAGAACTGCGGCCAGCAGCCCCAGGCACTGCCAACTAAGCCCGTGGCGCACAGGATCATCCACGTTGTCGCACCCATATCGCACTGCTCGCCTTCAGATCACGCGACGGCCTTGCTTGGCGCCGCCGGGCGGTTGCGGTGGGTGCGGCGCGGATTCATTGATAAGGAGTGACGGGAGGCGGTCGACGACCCGCCCACCGGAAGATCGTTGCATAAAAGCCACGCTTCCGGACCCGTCCTGTAAACGGGGAAATCCTCCGATGCGGGCCTTTGCGACCGTCGCCGGGCCTAACAACTCCGAGGCATGCGGAGTCCATCGGTCGCGCGTCGGAATATCCAGTGAGACTTCGGCGTGGTAATGTTGTAAGAATACCATACAGTATCCGAGGGGGCTCGTGGGAACCAGGCGCCTTCGGAAGCCGGGCATACGGGGCGACAGGGATGGAGCACGTCACACAGCCTCCATCCGCCTGTCACAAACAAGACGCCATCACCGTCAGGGGAGTACGCGAATGAAGTTCTTGCCGATCATTCTGGCCGCATCGACGCTTGCGGCCGCTACCGATATCGCCGTGGCCCAACAGCAACCCGCCGGCGCACCGGGCGCCACCGCTGCCCCGACCGAAGAAGTCATCATCACCGGCACGCGCCGTACCGACCGTACGGTGACCGATTCCGCATCGCCGATCGATGTCATCACCAGCGCCGAGCTCAGGGCGCAGCCCGCCGCTAACATGCTCGATCAGGTCAAGAACGTCGTTCCGTCGTTCTTCGTCGGCCAGAATACCATCTCCGATGCCTCGAGCCTTGTTCGCGCGCCCTCGCTGCGCGGCCTTCCGGGGGACGAAATCCTGGTGATGCTCAACGGCAAGCGCTTCAATCGTTCGGCGCTGGTCCAGGTCTATAACGGTGGCGACACCGGCCTGTCGTTTGGTTCCCAAGGATCGGACCTCTCTACGATCCCGGCAATCGCAATCAAGAGCCTGGAGGTGTTGCGCGACGGTGCGACCGCGCAATACGGTTCGGACGCGATTGCCGGTGTGCTCAACTATGGCCTTCGCGAAGATACAGGATTCGATGTGCAGGCCCGTTATGGCCGGTACCAGGACCACTCCGACGGTAAGAGCTACCTGATTGCCGCCAATGGCGGCTTCAAGTTGGGCGGCGCCGGCTTCGTCAACCTGTCGGCCGAATATGACGACGACCTCCAGACCAGCCGCGGCGTCACGCGTCCGGTCGCAGTCGCGTTCGCCCAGGAAAACCCAGCCCTTGCCAGCCAGTTGCCGAACTACCCGTTGCCGGCGCAGATCTGGGGTTCGTCTCCAACCCACGGCTACAAGGCGCTGCTCAATTCCGCCTTCGACGTGACCGACGCGAGCAAGATCTACCTGTTCGCCAACTTCGCGCACTTCAACACGGACGAGAGCTTCAACTTCCGCTCGTCGCTACTCGGAACCCGGCCTTTTACCGACACTACGGGCATGGTTCACGATATCGGTGGTCGGTCTTTCTTCCAGCACCCCTATTACCTGACCCAATGTCCGAGTGGCAACGCGACCTGTCCTGCCGGCGGATACGTCCAGGATACCAACACCTTCTTTCTGAGCTCGATCTACCCGGCCGGATTTACGCCGCGATTCGTAGGAAAGAACGATCAAGAGTATGGAACGATGGGTTACAAGGGTAAGACCGCAAGCGGGCTAGGCTACGATCTTTCTGCATCGCTGAGCGACGACACGCTTGATCTGTCGATGAAACACTCGATCAGCCCCTCGTTCGGGAGTGCATCGCAGACCAGTTTCGAATTTGGCAAGCTGATCCAGAAGGAAACCGACGTCAACTTGGACCTCACCTATAACATCGATGCGGGGTTGGCGAGCCCGCTCACGCTGTCGGGCGGCGGGGAATTCCGCCGTGAATCCTTCACCGCGACAGCGGGGGATTTCCAATCCTACGGCGCCGGTCCCTACGCCAGTCCCAACCCGCTTTACCTACAGACCTCTCCCGGCGTCTATGCGGCCACCGGCACATTCACCGACGCAGAGTCTCCGGCGGCGAGCGGCTACGGCGGCACCAGCCCGACCTATGCGGGCACCCACACCCAGAACAGCCGCGGCATCTATGTCGGCCTTGAAGGCGATGTCGTCAAGCAACTCAGCATGGGCGTGGCCGGACGCTACGAGCACTATTCCAGCTTCGGCAACGCCACGGTCGGCAAGTTCAACGCGATCTGGCATGCCAGTGACGCGATCGCGCTGCGCGCGACGGTTGGCAGCGGCTTCCATGCCCCTTCGCCGGGTCAAAACAATACTCAGATCCTGACCACCAATTTCATCAACGGCGTTTCGATACAGACCGGCACCTTCCCGGTGACCAGCGCGGTGGCGCAGTTCTACGGTGCAAGACCACTCAAACCCGAGCGGTCGACGAACTTTGGCGCTGGCATCGTGTTCAATCCGTCGAGCGCTTTTACGGCGACAATCGACTGGTACCAGATCAATGTGCGTGACCGCATCTTCGTTTCGCAGAACTTCTTTGTGACCGCTGCGGATATCGCCGCTTTGCCAGAACTGGCCTCGGTCGGTGTCGGCGGCGCTGTCCAGTACTTCAATAACGCTTTCAACACCTCGACCAAGGGTGTCGACCTGGTTGGTACCTACCGAACGGATTTCGCTCACGGCAAACTCAGCCTGACGCTCGCCTATAACTACAACAAGAGCGATGTCACAAAGTTTGACCCGGCGGTGATCAGCAACGCTCAGATCATTGATGTGTCACGCCTTGCCCCGAACCATCGCGCAACTTTCTCGGCGAACTGGGCGAGCGGCAATTTCGCGGTGAGCTTGCGCGAGAACTACTACGGTTCGTGGGTCGACGCGGTCGACTATGCGACCGTCGTGTCGGGTGGCCAGACGCTCGCGGGGCAGGAATTCGGGGCGAAGTACACCACCGATCTCGCTGCCAGCTACACCTTCATGGATCGCTACACGCTGACGGTCGGTGCAAGCAATCTGTTCAATACCTATCCGGACAAGATCGCGGCCACTGCGACCAACCCGATCTACACCCTGACCAACGGCCTGGCAGACGGCCAGGTCAATCCGCGCAGCGGCGGTCCGTTTGGAATCAACGGCGGGTTCTGGTTCGCGAGCGTGAGGGTGCAGTTCTAAGACATCCCGCAATGGGTGCACTGGGGGCGGGAAAGATTCGGCTTTCCCGCCCCTTTCTTCTCTTGTGCCATCGTCTGCCCTTCAGACTGTTTGAGGAAGGATGGATGCACATGGTGAGGGCGGCCCTTGCGATAGTGCTATCGCTGGCGCTTCTCGCCACGAGCGGCCGTGCCGCGGCACCGGCGCCGGTCGGAGCCGAGCACGCTATGGTGGTTTCCGCTCATCGACTCGCCAGCGAAGCGGGGGTCGACGTGCTCAAACGTGGCGGCAACGCAATCGATGCGGCCGTTGCCGTGACCTGTGCGCTGGCGGTGACCTTTCCCGAGGCCGGCAATCTTGGTGGCCACGACGCTCGCCTACAACGACAATGTCACCTCGGTCGTCTGCCGGAAGCCCACCGACCCCGAGTGCGCTCGTAAGATGCCGGCCGGTCTGGAGACTTTATTGGTGCCGTTGTGGAATACACCTTGCGGCTCGCCACGCTGGAGGACGTTCCGGTACTAAGGGAGCTGATCGCTCGCTCGGCACACGGACTCGGAGCCGCGGACTACACGCATGCGCAGATCGAGGCGGCATTGCAGGGAGCCTTCGGCGTCGATACAGCGCTCATACGCGATGGGACACTCTTCGTCGCCGAAACGCGCGCAGCGGAAATCGTTGCGTGCGGCGGCTGGGGCCGGCGGCGGACATTGTTCGGCAGCGACGCGGGCACCGAGCGGGACGAGTCCTGGCTCGACCCGCAGTCGGACCCGGCCAAAATCAGGGCTTTCTTCGTCGACCCGGCGTACGCACGCTACGGGATCGGGCGCGCGATTCTCGCCCGCTGCGAAGCGGACGCGATACGGGGCGGATTCTCCTCGCTCGAGCTGATGGCGACGCTTCCCGGACTGCGGTTCTACGAGAAGTGTGGATATGTCGCCGCCCCTGCGATTGACTATCCGCTGCCGGGCGGGCTCACCATCCGCTTCGTACCGATGTACAAGCAACTTCGCCTTGCGCCGTAAGCGCCTCGGGTCGGGCGCGATTCATCTATCGGCCCGCAAGCTCAACGCTACGGGGCGCAGCCAATCCTCCGTAGTGGGCATCTATTTTACCTAACAGCCGCCTCGCGGTCCTCGTTTTCACCACGCGCGAATGAGTCTTCCACTTGCTTCAGCTGCGTGGTCAGCTCCTCATCGATGCGCGCTCGGCACTCGACAAGTCTGTTCGGGTGGGGTTCTGCTGAAACCGGCGGAAGAGTTCCGCTGGCGGCAGTGGCACGTCCGCAGTGCCGATGGGATCGCTGCCAGCGTTGAGCAACGCGCCATGGAAGACATCGGGATATCCGAGCGCGAGTCGCAGGGCAACCCGTGAGCCACCGGAGAAACCGCCGATATAGACCTGCTGCGGGTCGACCGAATACTGCCATGGCGTTCAGTGCCCCAAGCAATGCCAAGGGCTCACGGCGATCCACGGTATTGGCGTCGTTGCCTGCGTTTGCTGGAGTAACAAGGATCATATCGTGGCGATCCAGGGCAGGGATCCATTGAAATGGCACCTCGGCTCTGGACCACGGCGGCACGAACACCAGCAGTGAATAGCCGTGCAGCGGTGGATAAGCGTGAGCAGGCACATAGATGGAAAAACTTTCACTCGCCAGGTCGATTGACTGTCCGCGCAGAGTCGTGCCCGCGCGCGCCCCCTCCTGATTGAGCCGGAGTGCGCTCAACGAGCTAAACAAACGTCGCACCAGCTCCGTGCTGGTCGAAAGCGTGGAATATTCGGTGAATACCACGACGTTCTTCAATCCCGCCGTGACGGTCTGCGTGTTGGCAGGGGACGTCAGCATCGCGCTGAGCCCGGTACTGAGCAGGAGCGCGCAACGTGAGACCATGAGAGCAGCGTTCCTAGTGGGTCTTCATGATTTCGGCTGTGTCGCCTGCAAACGCCTTCCATTCCTGTTCAACAAGGAACGCGTGAATTGCCTCCGCGTCCGTCTGGCTCAACACATCGTCAAAGCGGCCCATTCCCCTGGGCTGGTAGGCGCCACGCAAGACAATGTCGTAAAAGATCTTGCGGGTTTCTGATGACATTCTGCGGAGGTCGGGCAACATTCCTCGGCCAAATACATGGCAGCGGCTACAGGTCCGCTTGTACAGGATCTCTCCCCTGGATACCGGCCCTCGGCTTTCCGGTCTCGCGCTTGGCTGCTGAAATGGCGGATCGGCAGCTAGCAGCGGCGGCTTCGGCACTGATCCACCGCCAAGCTTCAGAGCCACAATACGTCCGGCATTCCCGTACTGATACGCCGCGGTTTGCGGATCGAAGGAAAATCCCCCTCCACCTCCATAGCCGGCCATAAAGGCGACAACCTGCTCACCCTTGATGCGGTACGTGATTGGGGCCGCCATAATTGACGTTCCCACATCGATCGACTTAATGAGTCTGCCGCTGTCCGCGGCGTAGACATTCATGAATCCGCGCGCATCTCCGCGCCAGACGAGATTTCCCCCACTCGACATGACGCCGCCATCCCACAGTGTTGAGCCCGCAACCTGCCAGACAACTCTTTCACGCACTGGATCCCATGCCTTCAATACCCCTTGTGCCTTGATCGGACCCGGTGATTGCCGCTCAAGCGACTCCAGGCTGGGTAACGTCCCATACAGCCTCGCGGTGTGCCCCGGATCGTAGTCATCAGCCATGATGCCTTCTGTCGTAAACCAGCCGTCCAAGGTCTTCAGAGGCCTTGCCGAAAGGTCGATCATGACGTTGGACGTCTCAGTAGCCGGGATGTAGACCAGTCCGGTCTGGGGATCGAAGGACATCGGTTGCCATGAATGCGCACCAAATGCCGATGGCCACACCAGTGCCGGCTTTTTCTCGTAATCGGCCGCCGCATTCGGTCTGGGTTTGTGCGTTACAGGATCCAGACCTTGAGTCCAGTTCACGAATACATAGTTCTTCGCCGACAATACCTCTCCGGTCGCGCGATCGAACACGTAAAAAAAGCCATTCTTGGGTGCGTGCATCAGGACATCGCGCCTTACGGCATCGATTGTCAACGTCGTCATGATGAACTTTTGCGTTGAATCGAAATCCCACCGATCGTCCGGAACCTCCTGGTAGTACCAGGCGAGCGCACCGTTCGAGGCATGAACCGCAATCACGGAACAAGCGTACAGCTCGTCGCCTCCCTTGCGGCCATCTTCGCGCGTATTGTATGGAGACACGTTCGCGGTGCCCAAAAATACCAGGTCGTTTTTGGGGTCGTAAGTGAGGCCGTCCCACACCGCCCCACCGCCTCCGGCTTCCCAGCGGTGCTGTGGATCCCAGGACTTCACGGCTGCCGCAAGATGCGGCTGATCCTGCACACCGAGTGCCGGATTGCGCGGCACGGTAAAGAACCGCCATTTGAGCCGGCCGGTATCGAGATCGAATGCGGAGATGTACCCGCGCACCCCTGGATAGTCTGCGCCGGCGTTGCCGATGATGACTGAGTCCCGGGTTACAACCGGCGCGCCCGTCAACGTGTATGGGACATGCTTTTCGCGCCCGATCAATGTGTCGGTCTTCCAGATCGACGCGCCGGTATCAGCATCCAGCGCATAGAGATATCCATCGAGGGCGCCGACGTATACCCGGCCCTTCCATACGGCGATTCCGCGATTAACGACGTCACAACAGGCATAGCGGGCCCATTGCATGTCAATGGTCGGCACGAAGGTCCAGATTCTCGCTCCCGTGGCCGCATTCAGCGCGTAGACTCGTCCAAGGTTGCCCACGGCGAACATAACTCCATCGACGACTACCGGGGTGGCTTCAAGCCCTCGCGAAGTTCCTAAAGCGTACTGCCACGCAAATCCGAGCTTCTCGACTGAATGCTCATTGATTTGCGACAAGGGCGAGAAATACGTCCCACCCGCATCACGGCCTGGGCTGACCCACTCATCAGGTTCCGCCTCGGTTCGTGCCAGGCGGGCCGCGTCGACCCAACCCAGGTGCTGGGATCGTCGCGATTCAGTGGCTGGGTGCGACTTGCCGCAACTCATCAGAGCAAGCGACAGCATTACCAATACGGCTGCGCGCATGAGCATGAGTTAGCGGCCCCAGCGGGCCGTCAGGGTGGCTTTCGCCAGCGTGGAGTCGTGGGCGGTCCACGTCACCATGGCTCCACTGGCTTCCGCTGGAACCGCGAGCTTCTCGACACTGAGCGCGTAGATCGTAATGAGATATCGATGCGGTGGTTCACCCTTACCAGGGCAAGGTCCGTGGTAAGCATCCTGCCCGAGGTCAGTTCGGCCCTGGACCGCTCCCGCCGGTAGTTCGCTGCTGTTGATCGCTCCAGCATTCTCTGGCAGTCGCGAGGTCGTTCCAGGAACGTTGTAGACCACCCAATGCCACCACCCCGAGGGGCTCCCGTGTTCGTCCATGTCGAACATGGTGATCGCAAAACTCCTGGTCCCCTTCGGTGCACCCCGCCATTCCAGGGCAGGAGACCGGTTCTGTCCTGTGCAGCCGTAGCCGTTGAGTGTGTGACTTGCGGCCATCGGCAGGTTCGGGCCGAAATCCGGACTCACGAGCGAGAACGACGGCGACTGTGCCGGCGCAAGGCCCGAGGCCAGCATCAGCACGAACCCTGCGGACCGCGGTAGAATTCGCATGCAATACTCCCTCACCAATGCTTCGCCACTTCAATCCCATACCACCGGGGCGGCAGGTAATACAGATTCACATAGGCAAGCGCGACCGTATCGACTGAATACGCGAGAATCTGCTTGTTCGTAAGGTTCTTACAGAAAACGCTGATGTCCCATTCTGCGCCTGGCGATTTGTAGGACGCGCGGGCGTTGGATAGCCAATAGGGCGGTATCGACGTATCCGGAGCGTTCGTCAGGGATGCGAAGTAGTGCCCGACCCGTTGCGCATCTCCCTGGGCGGCTATCTGCGCTCCAGAGGGCAGACCCCAGGTCTTTCGCACCATGAAATTCGCTTCGAACGGTGCCGCCTGCGGCGGATGCACGTCGCTCAGTCGGCCTGAGGGCAACACCACATCGCGTACTACGAAATGCAACGCACTCAGGCCTATGGAATAGTCCCACCCGCCGGAAATCTTGCCCACGGCTTCGAGTTCGCCACCTCGGGCTGCGGCGTCGTAGTTACCCACATAGACATTCAGGCCTTGTAGTTTGAACCCCTGATAGTTGTGGTAGCTGTAGTCGAATACGCTGCCGTTTAAGCGCAGATGCTCATCGGAGAGGGTGGTCTTGAATCCGACTTCGTAGCTCGTGAGCGCTTCAGGCTGATAGGGGAAGTTCTTGACAGCGGTCGTTCCATCCAGACTTCCGTTGAATCCGCCTCCCTTTACGCCGCGCGAGACGCCGCCGAATAGCAATGTGCGGCTGGCTGGCCGCCATTCGAGTTGCAGTTTTCCCGAGAACAAGTCCTTCTTCTGATCCGCGATATCGCCAACCGTGCGGGTATTGAAGACCAGACCGGTGCCGGCATTCCCGCCAGAAATGTAGTCGAACCTCTTCTCATCATGCGTCCACCGAGCACCGGTGGTTAGAGTCCACTGATCCGAGAGCGGCCACTCTGCTTGGGCGAACAGAGCGTACGAGCGCGTCTTCTGATTCCACGACGGTAACAGGTCGAGGCCAAATTCCGGCAAATTGGTCGGTGTCGCGGTATCGCCGTCTATGTCGAGCAGATAAATCCCTGTGACCCAACGTACGTGGGTAAAGTCCTTGCTGGCGCGCACCTCCTCGGAAATCTGGTAAGCCGATTGATCGGCGTGGTAAACGATCACCGGAAACGGCGTTCCGTCGCTATCCTCACTGTAGGCCATCTTGAAGTTCAGATAGCTGTTAAGCCATACCCAATGCCAATCTCCAGCGCGCCACTCAAGATCGCTGGTCAGTCCATAGAGTTGCCGCCGGGTATGGGCGTTATAGTCCCAAGTCCCCGTCCAGGCGTCCGCAGGTGGGTCGCGCCATCCATTTTCATCGCATCCGGGGCACGTGCCGTAGAAGTTCACATTCGGCGGAAGAACAGTACCGTTGCCGTTGGCGTCGGGGTACACGGTGGCGTGCTTATAGCGGTTGGAAGGAGAGGGAAATTCCTTCCCGTAGTTCGCCGTCACTAACAGATCGATTCCGTCGGCCACCTGGACGTCGATGCGAGCGCGTATGGCCGCGGTCTTCTCGCCGACGCCTCCGGGGCCGTACAGATTCTTCATGTACGGCTCGTAATACTCCGCGGTCGCCGCGAGCCGTCCTGTCACCTTCTCAGTCAATGGCCCGCTGACCGCGCCTTGAAACCCGATTTGATCAAAGCGGCCGATGGTCACATCCGAGTAAGCCTCGAAGTGATCGGTTGGCCGATTGGAGACATAGTGAATTAACCCGCCCGTCGCGTTGCGACCGAACAGTGTGCCCTGCGGCCCACGCAGGACTTCTACACGATTGATGTCAAAGAGCTCGAAGGAGGCTGCTCCGGCAAAACTCAGGTAGACGTCATCCACATAGGAGGCTACCGGTCCTTCGTGATGAATCGTGAAGTCATTCTGCGAAACGCCCCGAATCGAAGGAATCGCCAGGGCATTGCCTCCCAGGGCGTTGTTGAACTGCAACGCAGGAACCTGCGCGGAGAGATCCGTGGAGGATCGTATCCCAAGCTGCGCCAATTGCGCGCCGCTCAGAGCCGTCAGAGCGATCCCTACATCCTGCCCTGATTGTTCGCGACGCTGCGCTGTTACCGTGACCTCTTCGAGCCCCCCGCTCTTTTCGCGCGGGTCTTCCCTCGCGGCCGCATTCGCAGAAGTGCTGGCTCCCCGCGAAACGGCTGCAGGATCCGCCTGCGCCACGACCTGCCGCTGTTCGCGAGCAGGCGGAGCGCTGCCTGAGATCTTTTTGCCCTCCTGCGGTTCAATGGCCACTGTGCGATCGTTGATAAATTGGTAGCCGAGCCCAGAGTGCTCGAGCAATCGACGCAAGCACTCTGCCGGTCGTAGACTCCCGGAAACTGCCGGCGCCTTCAGACCTTTTACGAGGCTCGTAGGGACTATCAGCTGCAAGCCCGTCTGCTGGGCGAATTGCGTCAATGCATCTGAAAGAGGTTGCGCAGAGATGCTGAAAACAATTGGGGTAGCGCGCGCCACAGGGGGCCGTGTCTCGATCTGCTGTCCGAAAGCCCATGGGGCCACCGGGAGAAGCGCCGCCCAAAGGGCCGTCCTCAACGAAGTCTTCATCCGAACCCCCTGCGAATTCTTGTACTTGCATAGTGTGGGCACCCTGAAAAAATGGGGTACTCGGCCGATGGACTACCCCAAAATCCCGCTTGCGCCACACTTGAGCAGGTAAGTCCCCAGCCGAGGCGGCAGTGCCCGAACCTAAGCCCAAAGCTACGGAACAATCAGGCCTCGCACGGTCGGCCTTTGAGACCCAGTACCGCGACCTGCATCGATTCCTGCTTCGCCGGCTTTCAAGCCCCAGCGACGCGGCGGATCTGATGCAGGACGTCTTCCTGCGCTTGCTGCGTATACGTCGAGTCGATCTCGTTCGCCAGCCGCGAGCCTACGTGTATGGCATTGCTGCGCACGTGTTGCATGAATTTCGCGTTCGAGCTCAAAACCAGCGAGTTAAGTTCGATTCCCGCCTTCTCGAGCAGCTCGAGCAAGATCCCAGCAACGAATCGTCGACCGAGGACCTGGCCGACCGACTGGCGAGGCTAAAGGAGTTGGAGACTGCGTTGGCACGCCTTTCTCCTACGCATCAAGCCGTGCTCCTATTACAAAAGCGCGACGGGATGTCTCGCGAAGAAGTGGCGCGAGCGCTCGGGCTGTCTGTCCACACAGTCAAGAAGTATGTCTTTCAGGCGATGGCGCAGCTCAGAGCGTCGTGGCCTGACTAGGAAAGCCACATTGGCCAACAAGACGCGTAATCGTGAAGAGTTGCGTATTGCTGAAGAGGCAGCTGAGTGGCTGGCCGTACTCGATGCAGCGAATCCCGTGCAGCGCGCGAGTTTTGCGCGCTGGATTACTGAATCGCCGCTGCACTTGCGAGAGTTCCTGCTGATGACTTCGCTCGAAAACGAGCTGCACGGCTTAGACCCGAAGCGCGGTTTGCCACTCGAGGCCATTCTGAAGGCGGTGCCCAACAACGTCATACCGCTTTCATTGAACGTCAACTCAGCTGTGCCTGAGGCGGCAGTCGGCGTGCCCGGCAAACGTCGCCGATGGACACTCGCGGCGATCGCCGCCACGGTGCTGGTGAGCGCCGTGGTGCCTCTACTTCTGACCCCCAAATCTCAACAATTCGCGACTGCCGTCGGGGAGCAGCGAAAGATCTCACTGCTCGATGGCTCCATCATTCATCTGAACACAAGAAGCCGCATCACCGTATTGTTCACAGCACATGGGCGCGAAGTTCAATTGCTGGAGGGCGAGGCCCTGTTCAAAGTCCAACATGATCCATCGCGTCCATTTCGCGTTCTCTCGGGCGTCAATGTGATTCAGGCGGTTGGAACGCAGTTCGACGTGGACCGCCGGCCATCCGCTACGCTGGTGTCGGTGATCGAGGGGCGAGTGCAAGTCTCTACCGCCGGTGCCGGTAGGCCATGGGTGCGGACGGCCCGCGATTCGACTGCACAGTTGAACGCGGGCGAAGAAGCGAGAATTGGTTCCAACGGTAACCTTCAGCGGCGCAGCTCCATCGACCCAATCAGCATTGCAACCTGGCGTCAGCACCGATTGGTATTTCACGACGATAACCTCGAGGATATCGCGGCAGAGTTCAACCGCTACAACAGCCGCGTGCAGATCGAGCTCGAGGGCGCCGCGGTTCGCACCAGGCGGTACACGGCGGTTTTCGATGCAGATGACCCGGGATCTCTCGTCGACTTTCTGCGGCGCGATCCCTCTTTGATGGTTACGGCAAGCGATAACGAGCTCATCATTCGTTCCGCTCCTTGACGCTGGCGCTACGCGCACGGCCGTGCGTCTCTCCCATCGCGACGGCATTGCGCCCGGCTTGCTTGAAACTGATCAACGCCCGGTCGGCGGCCTGCAGAACCGCCTGGGTGCTGGCGCCGTCCTCGGGAAAAATTGCAACTCCCATCGAGAGAGTGAGCGGTCCGAGTCGATCCTCCTCGTTGTGCCCGATCTCCAGGCTGCGCGCTCGCTGGCGAATCAGATCGGCGCGCTGCCACGCGATCCGCCGCGAGGCGTTCGCCATCATCAGGGCGAATTCGTCGCCGTCGTAGCGGGCGACGAGGTCTTCGGCGCGCGACAGCGACACCACGCACTGACCGACGGACCGCAGGATCGCATCACCCGCGGTCTGTCCAAGCGTGTCGTTGAATTCCCTGAAATGATCGACATCGATCATCATGACGGCGAGGGTATGGCCGTGGCGCTTGGCGCGCACTTTCTCGCGGGCCAGAGACTCCTCCAGGAAGCCGCGGTTGTACAGGCCGGTCACTGAGTCTCGCATGACCTGATCGTGCAGCCGTCGGTTGGCGTGCAGCAGGTCGTGCTCCGCCCAGATTCGCTTCTTGATCTCGAGATCAAGCGCCGTCCGAGCCACCTCGAGCTGCGCGCTGCGCTCCGCCACGCGCCGCAGCAGCCTGGCGATCGGCTGCACCAGCATCTCGAGCGGCTCGTGGTCCGCCGCCGCAACCCGCTCCTGCGGCGCCGGTTCGCCAAGAGTGGCCCTGACGGTCGCGAGCAGCAACTCAGGATTCGTCGGCTTGATCACGAATGAGGCGCCAAAGGCCTGTGTCAGCGCGCGCGCTTCGGCTTCAACGCTTGCGACCGCGCGCATCAACACGCGCGGCTGCGGCAGGCTCGGGTCGCAGCGCATCCGCACCACGAATTTGCATCCGTCGGTGTCGGGCGTAGCGATGTCGATGATCATCAGGTCGGGGCGCTCCAGCCGCACGAGCCTCAGAGCCTCATCGGCGTCGCCGACGTCCCGGACGCAGTTGCCGTGGTTGCGCAGCAGCGCGGTGACCAAACGGCGGCTGACCGAGTTGGCGTCAAAGACCAGGATGTTGGCCATGCGCGTAAGGAGTTGCGCGTCTCATTGCGCGGCCCTGAACCATTCCAGTGCCGAGCGCTCATCGCGAAAGTGGCGCGCGTTGATTCCGTGCAGTTGGCCCAGCAGCACCAAATACTCATGCGAGTGATTTAGCTCCCGGTCGTCCGCGATCAGGGCGATCTTGTGTGAAGGATCGACGCCGACGTTGGTGAAGCGCGTGAGAAATCCGGACCGCTCCACCGTGAACATCGGATTGGAGGAATGCACCGAGATGAGGATGCGGGAGCGGTGATGCCGCGTGGCAGAGTCGGCGACCGCGTCAAAGAACTCCCGGGCTTCCTCGGCGGTTTCCCGGTTGAAAAGCTCTGCCCTTAGGTAGTCGCGTTCGGTTGCAATCCGGTACACCATGGGCGCACGACCACATGAATACCAAACTCGATGAGTACCAGACCCGATGCGATGGAAATCACATTCGCGGATGGTTCTTATGAACCATGCGGTCCCTCGGGCGGATTCGGTTCAGGATACGTGACCGCTCGCGCTGCGTTCGCGGGCCGCCATCGGCTCCGCGTCCGATCCATGGGACTGCGCTGCCCCGGCCAGGCTGACGAGTCGCGCCCTGAACGAGCTCACCGCCTGTTCCAGGAGCTCGCAGGTCGCACGTACCTGCTCCTTCTGCTGCTGTGGATCGAGTGATTGCAGACTCGCCGCTAACTGCTCGGCTGCCGTCGCGCGAACACCGCGCAGCATCCCGCGCAGCGTGTGCACCGCGCGGCCGAACGCTTCAGGATCACCGATCTGAACCGCTTCCCGCAGGCCGGTCATGTGTCGGGCGGACTCGCGCGCGAACAATTCGGCTATCTCCGCGAGCAGCCGCGGGTCGCCGCCGACCTGCTCGAGCAGGGCCGCCCCATGAGCCCCGGCCGACTCCGCGTCGGCAGAGCCGCCAGCTTGCTCAGGCTCGAGGCTGAGTCGCTCGACCGCATCGAGCAGAGCTGTCGCGTGGATCGGCTTGACCAGATAGCCGTCCATTCCCGCGCCCAGGCAGCGCTCGCGGTCCCCGGCCATGGCATGGGCGGTCAGCGCGATGATCGGCACGCGTCGCCCGCGGCGCCGCTCAGACTGGCGAATCGCCCGGGTGGTGTCGATCCCGTCCATCCCGGGCATCTGCACATCCATCAGGATCAGATCGAAGCGACCGTGTTGCAGTGCTTCCAGGGCAGCGGCCCCGCTGTCGACGGCCGTGATCGTGTGTCCGTGTCGCGCCAGCACGATCTGGGCAAGTCTGCGGTTCACTGAATTGTCTTCCACCACCAGCACGGCCAGTTTCGGCCCGTCACGGCGTTGCTGGGTGCGGCTCGCCACGGGCGGCGTGCCGGGACGGATGGGCGCCTCAGCCGTGCGATCCGCCAAGCCGAAGCGCACTGTGAAATGAAAGGTACTCCCCTTGCCCGGCGTGCTCTCGAGCCAGATCCGGCCCCGCATCCTCTCCACCAGACGGGCCGAGATGGTGAGTCCCAGCCCCGTGCCGCCATAGTGCCGCGTTGTCGAGGCCTCGACCTGCTGGAAAGGCGAGAAGACGGCAGCCTGCTTCTCCAGCGGAATCCCGACTCCGGTATCTCGCACCGAGAAATAGCAGCATAGATCTGCGTCCGCAGAGGATTCCGGCCGGACGCGCACGATGACGCTGCCCTGTTGCGTGAACTTGATGGCGTTACCTACCAGATTCAGCACGATCTGTCGCAGCCTCAGGGGATCCCCGAGCAGCGCGTCCGGGGTCTCCGGCGCAACCTCCCATGAGAAATCGAGCCGCTTGGCGTTTGCCTCGATGACCAGAGTCTTCATGGCATCGTCGATGCATTCCCTGAGCGAAAACGGAATCGTCTCCACCGTCAGGTGCCCGGCTTCGATCTTGGAGATGTCGAGAACGTCATTGACGATGGCGAGCAACGACTCGCCCGAGGCGCGAACCAGTTCCAGGCATTCGCGCTGCTCCGCGGTGACCTCCGTCTGCAGCGCAACCTGCGTCAGGCCGATGATCGCGTTCATCGGCGTGCGAATCTCGTGGCTCATGTTGGCCAGGAACTCGGACTTCGCCCGATTGGCCTCCTCGGCTGCCTGCTTGGCCACGAGCAACTCCGCGTCGGCGCGCTCGCGCATCTGCATTTCGCTGCGCAGCCGGTCGTGGGCCAGGATCAGGTTGGCCGTGCGCTCCCGGATCTTGATCTCGAGGTCGTCTTTCGCCCTGAGTAAGTCGCGTTGCGCACTCCGATGCAGAAGCAGCTCCGTTGCGAGGTCGGCGCTCCTCTTGTTGAGGTCAATGAAAACCGCCACCTTGGACTTCAACACCTCGGGGTCCACGGGCTTGAAGATGTAGTCGACGCCACCGACCTCATAGCCCCGCAGCACCCACTCCGTTTGTTCGCCCGCCGCAGTCAGGAACACGATGGGAGTGTGCCGGGAGCGCTTGAGTTTGCGGATCAGGGCGGCGGTTTCGAACCCGTCCATCTCGGGCATGCGCACATCCAGCAGGATGAGCGCGAAGGCGGCTCGCAGGATCCAGCGCAAGGCCTCCCTGCCCGAGGCCGCGGCCACGACGTTGCGGTCCGGCCCACATAACAGCGCCTGCAGCGCCTTGAGGCTGTGCGGCTCGTCATCGACGACGAGAATATTTGCGCAAGGTGTGTCGGTCAGGGTGCTCATCGACTACTGGTTCAGCCACACGCGCAACAATGATGTCAGCTGTTCGACGTTCACCGGCTTTGCGATGTAGTCCGACGCGCCGGCGTCGAGGCATTTCCTGCCATCCCCTTTCATCGCTTTCGCGGTCACCGCGATGATGGGCAGGTTCTTGAACTGCTCGTACCCGCGGATGATTCGGATCGTGTCGTAGCCGTCGAGCTCGGGCATCATGATGTCCATCAGCACCATATCAATGTCCGGGACGCTCCTCAGGATCTCGAGACCTTCCTTCCCGCCCTCCGCGTTGAGGACTGTCATCCCGCATTGCTCCAGAGCGCAGGTCAACGCGAACACGTTGCGCACGTCGTCGTCGACCAGCAGGATTTTTCTGCTCGCCAGCCCCGGCGCTGCCTCCCGTGGCCCGGTCAGCGCGCGGCCCGTGGGTTGCGGGCTGCGCAGGGCATAGCGCAGGAACAGCATGATCTGCTCCAGCATGGCCGTGCGCGTCGGCCCTTTCTTCATGACCAGCACCTCTGCCAGTTTGCGCAAGTCCTGCTGTTCTGAGCCGCCGAGGCTTTCAGTCCCGTAGATCACGAACCGCATCTCGGTAACTGTTTCGGACTCGACGATTCTCCTCAGCAGCTCGATCGCGCTCATGTCGCTCAGGGCCGGACCGAGGAGCACGCAGTCGAAGGGCGCGGCGCGCAGCGCCTCGAGCACCCGTGTTCCCAGGCTGGCCGAAGTAATCTGCACCCCCGCACAACGCAGGGACTCCTCGACGTCCGAGCGGCGCGCCTCATCGCCGTCGGCCACCAGCAGCGCCTTGGCGTCGCGCTCGATGAGGTTGCGCATCTTGAGCAGAGCCTCCTGCAGCGCCTCGGAAGCCGACTCCTTGCTCACTACCGCCACGGCGCCCAGGTGCAGGCTCTCGCGTGTCTGATCTACCAGCGACACCACGCTCACGGGAATGTGCCTGGTTTGCGCGCTGTGCTTCAGCCGCTCCAGGACCACCCAGCCATCCACGTCCGGGAGTCTCAGAGCCAGCGTGATCGCATCCGGCCTGAGCGCCTGAGCCAGTGCCAAAGCGGCACCGCCATCGGAAGCGATGACTCCCTTGAAGCCGTGTTCCTGCGCGATGTCGAGCAGTGTGGCTGCGAACCGGGTATCGCTCTCCACAATCAGCACGACGCGGTCGCCGGGAACGATACTGTCGCGGTCGTCGTGGGTCCGAGGCACGCGCCTGGCCGCCGTCTCGGCGCGCGGCGGCGGCGGGGCCTGCTGCGGGGCCGGCACCGGAAGCGCCGTCGTTTCCGCGCCCATGGCCGCGGGTGGTGCCCTGTCCACGGCCGGTTCCTTCAGCAGGGGGAGATGGAGCACGAAAGTGCTGCCCGCGCCTGGAACGCTCTTGACCGTGATCTCGCCACCGAGCAGCCCCGTCAGCTCCCGGCTGATCGACAGCCCGAGACCGGTGCCACCGTAACGACGGCTGGTAGTACCGTCCGCCTGCTGGAAAGCCTCAAAGATGACCTTCTGCTTGTTCGTGGCGATACCGACGCCGCTGTCCGCGACCACGAAGGCAATCACCTGTGCGGCGTCGTCAAGCTGCGCGCGGCCCCGCGACCAGCCGGTCTCGGCGGGCACGATTCGCAGCTCTACAGTGCCCTTGGCGGTGAACTTGAAGGCGTTCGACAGCAGGTTCTTCAGAATCTGCTGCAGGCGCTTCTCGTCGGTCTCGATCACTGTGGGCAGTCGCGGATCGATGCTGATCGTGAAATCGAGGTTCTGCTCCAGCGCCGTCGGCCGGAAGGTCCGATCGACGTAGTCCCGCAGGTCCGTCAGGCGCAACGGCCCGAAGTTGAGCGTTATGGTCCCCGACTCGATCTTCGCCAGGTCGAGGATGTCGCTGATCAACGCAAGCAGGTCCGCTCCCGCGGCGTAGATGGTTTGCGCATAGTCGATCTGCTTCGGCGTCAGGTTGTCGCCGCCGTTGTCCGCGAGGAGCTTGGCCAGGATCAGCAGGCTGTTCAGCGGCGTTCGCAGCTCGTGCGACATGTTCGCCAGAAACTCCGACTTGTAGCGCGAGCTCAGCGCGAGTTGCTCGGCCTTTTCCTCGAGCGCCGCCTTCGCCAGTTCGATCTCCTGGTTCTTGTACTCGACGTGCCTCATCTGCTCGGAGAGCAGCTGCGCCTTGTGCTGCAGCTCGTCGTTTGCCCGACGCAATTCCTCCTGCTGCGTCTTCAGCAGGCTCTCGGACTTCTGCAGATTTTCGGCCTGCTGGCCGAGGCGGTCGTTGGTCTGCTTGAGTTCCGCCTGCTGCTTCTGCAGCTCCCGGGTCAGCGATTGCGATTGCGCCAACAGATCCCGGGTGCGTGTGTTCGCCTCGATAGTATTGAACACGATGCCGAGGCTCTCGGCGAGTTGATCGAGGAGCGAAAGGCGGGTGGCGTTGAACGTCTTGATCGAGGCGAGCTCCAGCACCGCCTTCACGTCGCCTTCGAACAGCACCGGCAGGATGACGACGTTCAGGGGCACAGCCGAGCCCAGCGATGAGCTGATGCGGAGGTAGTCCTGCTGCACGTCCTCGAGCAGAATACGTTTCTTCTCGACGGCGCACTGACCGACCAGCCCTTCCCCGATCCGCACTACCTTGGCGAGATGTCTGTCGGGGCCCGAGGCGTAGCTGGCCATCATGTCCAGGCGCCGCTCGCCGTCGTGCATCGACTGCGCGTACAGCACGCCTTGTTGCGCGTAGACCAGCGGGGCGAGCTCCGAGAGCACCCGCTGCGAGGCGGCGACCAGGTCGCCCTGCCCCTGCAGCATGCGGGAGAACTTCGCCAGATTGGTCTTGAGCCAGTCCTGCTCCTCGTTCTTGCGGGTGGTCTCCTTCAGGTTGCGGATCATCTCGTTGATGTTGTCCTTCAACGCCGCGACCTCGCCCATCGCCTCGACCATGATCGAGCGCGTGAGATCCCCCTGGGTTACGGCGGTGGCGACCTCCGCGATCGCGCGCACCTGACCGGTGAGATTGGCCGCCATCGCATTCACGTTGTCCGTGAGGTCCTTCCAGGTCCCGGCTACCCCCGGCGCCCGCGCCTGGCCCCCGAGCTTGCCCTCGCTGCCCACCTCGCGCGCCACCCGCGACACCTCCGAGGCGAAGCCGTTCAACTGATCCACCATGGTGTTGATCGTGCTCTTCAGCTCCAGGATCTCGCCGCGCGCGTCCACCGTGATCTTCTTCGACAGATCGCCCCTGGCCACCGCGGTGGTCACCTCGGCGATGTTGCGCACCTGACCGGTGAGATTGGCCGCCATCGCATTCACGTTGTCGGTGAGGTCCTTCCAGGTCCCGGCTACCCTCGGCGCCCGCGCCTGGCCCCCGAGCTTGCCCTCGGTGCCCACCTCGCGCGCCACCCGCGACACCCCCGAGGCGAAGCCGTTCAACTGATCCACCATGGTGTTGATCGTGCTCTTGAGCTCCAGGATCTCGCCGTGCACGTCCACCGTGATCTTCTTCGACAGATCGCCCCTGGCCACCGCCGTGGTCACTTCGGCGATGTTGCGCACCTGACCGGTGAGATTGGCCGCCATCGCATTCACGTTGTCGGTGAGGTCCTTCCAGGTCCCGGCCAGCCTCGGCGCCCGCGCCTGGCCGCCGAGCTTGCCCTCGGTGCCCACCTCGCGCACCACCCGCGACACCTCCGAGGCGAAGCCGCTCAACTGGATGACCATCGTGTTCACGACCTTGCCGATGCGCTGAAACTCACCGCGCAATGGCAAGCCGTCGATCTCGAGCAGCATGCGCTGCGACAGATCGCCGTTGGCCACCGATTCGATGACGCGCGCAACTGCGGCTGTCGGACGCACCAGGTCGCCGATCAGCTCGTTCACCGAATCCACCTGGCTCGCCCAGGAACCGACCGCCGCCGCAACCCGCATTCGCTGGCTGATCTGACCGTCCTTGCCGACGTCCCCGCCGATGCGCGCGAGCTCGGCGGCGATCGACTGGTTCATCTCCACGACGTCGTTGAAAGCCTGCGCGATCTCCGCGTCGATGCCAATCATGTCCAGTGGCATGCGCACGGCGAAGTCGCCCTTCTTCAGCGCACGCAACGCGCGCAGCAACGCCCGGCGCTCGAGTGTCGGCGGGGCAAGATGCAGATCGTTCATCGAACCTCCCCTGCGGAACGCGGCATGCCGGCGACGCGCCCCGGGGTGCGAGAAGATTCCTGCCATCGTAGTGCTTGCCGCTTCGGCTCACTATCGTGCGTGCTCGATCGGCGTGTCGTGATCCGGCGTCATGAAGTAGTCATTCCACTACAGCCGGCGCCGATCGTGCCGGCCGTGGACCGAACGGACCAGGTTGCGTGGAGCGCGGCGTGTACTTTCCAGCGCGTACTGTCGAGCGGTGTGACAAACCGCGCCACGGGAGCCAGCATGAGCGGCCTGCTTCAGAACCTGATCGCCGACCGGGCAGCGCACCGTCCGGAAGCCATGGCCGTGCTCTCCGAGGGCGCCTCTCTGACCTACGGCGAGCTCGACGCAGGCAGCAACCGTCTGGGGCGCATGCTGCGCGACCTGGGCTGCCGGCGCGGGGATCGCGTGGTGTTGCTGATGCCGAAGATGCCCGCAGCAATCATGAGCCTGCTCGGCGTGCTGAAGGCCGACGCAGTGTACGTGCCGCTCGCTCCCGCGGGGCCCGCGCCACGCCTGGCGCGGATGCTCGAGGTCTGCGGCCCTCATTGCATTCTGGCGGCGGGACCGACCGGTCCGATGCTGCGCGAAGCGCTGGCGCGCGCCACGCTGGTGCGTCGCCCGCTGCTCGGCTGGCTCGATACGGAGGCGCCATGGGACGCCGACCCGCCGGCGACATTCACAGCAGTCGATCTCCACGGCCTTCCTGCCACCCCGATTGCAGCCCTCAACCGCGACACGGACCTCGCGCACATTCTTTTCACCTCGGGCTCCACCGGGGTTCCCAAGGGCGTCATGGTCACGCATCAGAGCGTGCTGCGATTCCTCCAGTGGGCGTGGGCGTATTTCGGCATCTCGCCATCGGACCGCGCATCGCAGCACTCACCGCTGCATTTCGACCTCTCGACTTTCGACATCTTCAGCACCCTGGGCGCCGGCGCACAACTGCACCTGACACCGCCGGGAGTCAACCTGCTGCCGCACAAGCTGGCGCAATTCATCCGCAACTCTCGGCTCACGCAGTGGTTCTCGGTGCCGTCGGTACTCAACCTGATGGCGAAGCTCAACGTCGTGCGCAGCGGAGATTTTCCGACCCTGCGCCGTGTGCTGTGGTGCGGCGAGGTGCTGCCGACGCCCACCCTGATCCAGTGGATGCGATGCCTGCCCCACGCGCGCTTTACCAATCTCTACGGCCCCACGGAGGCAACCATAGCCAGCAGTTATTACAGCGTGCCACGCTGTCCGGCGCACGAGCGCGAGCCAATTCCCATCGGCACCGCCTGCGACGGAGAAGAGTTGATGATCTTCGACAGTGAGATGCGTGCGGTGGCGGACGGCGAAATCGGCGATCTGTACATCGGCGGTGCAGGTTTGAGCCCCGGATACTGTAACGACCCGCAGAAAACCCAGGAGGTTTTCCTTCCCCGCCCCGGGGGCGCGGGCCCGCACGATCGTATCTACCGCACGGGCGACCTGGCGCGCCGCGGAGCCGACGGTCTGTTCTATTTCGTCGGCCGCAGCGATTCCCAGATCAAGAGCCGCGGTTACCGCATCGAGCTCGGCGAAATCGAGACGGCCCTGCATGCGCTGCCCGGACTGCGCGAATGCGCCGTGGTCGCCATCCAGTCCGCGGGCTTCGAAGGGTGGATGATCTGCTGCGCCTATGTCCCGGCGCGCGGTTGCGGCGCCCACGTCCAGCCGCCCGGATTGCGGCAGAGCCTGGCGCGCGCGCTGCCCGGCTACATGCTTCCGGCCCGCTGGATGCGCTGCGACACGCTACCGAGAAACGCCAATGGCAAGGTGGACCGTCCGCAGCTGCGCAGGCGATTCCAGCAAGCCGAGGCGCAGGCCTGCGCAAGCGCGCCGCGCCGCGCTTCAGCGCGGGTCGCGAGCTGATCGGGAGCGCGGTATGTGCGAGCGGACCGTCGCCCTCGAGCGTCTGCGCACCTTGTTTCTGCGGCACTTGCATTTGGAGGTACCTTCCGCGGACGTCGACCTGCTGAAGACTGGCCTGCTCGACTCGCTGCAGCTCGTCGACCTGCTGCTGCTCATCGAGGAGGAATTCGGACGGCGCATTTCGCTCGAGGCAATCGAGCTCGATGATCTGCGCTCGCTGGCCCGGCTGGCGGAGCTGGTCAGCAGGCCCGCGGAGCCCGCCGCGGCCGCGCGCGCAGTCCCGATCTGCGACCCAGTCCAGGCCGCCCTGCCCGAGCCTATGCGTGACGGCGCCCTGGCCGCCCCGCGCGAGCTGAATCGCCGTGGTTAGGATCCGGCAGCTCACCGAAAAAGACGTCCCCGCAGTCGTGTCACTGTTCGAACAGGTGTATCCGCAGCATCGCTGGCTCTCTCGCACCGGGTGCGAGGCTTACTTCCGCGAGATCTTCTTTGGCAATCCATGGCAAGATCTCGACCTGCCCGCGTGGGTCGCCGACCAGCACGGCGACCTCGCCGGTTTTGCCGGAGTGCTGCCACGTCGCATGATGTTCGGGGCACGGCCGCTGCGGGTCGCGGTTGGTTGCCAGTTCATGGTCCATCCTTCCGCGCGCCGCAGTCTCATCGCGCTGCAACTCGTCAAGACAGTGCTGTCGGGCGCCCAGGACCTGTTCGTCACCGATGGATCGAACGAGCTGGCGAGGCGCGTGTGGCTCGGGATCGGGGGCACGGTGCCGATCCTGCAGAACCTCGACTGGACGCGCTTGCTACGACCCGCGCGCTACGCGCTCACGCTGCTCGACAAGAGCATTCGCCGCCGGCCGTTGTTGCGCGCGGCGCGCGCGCCATGTGCACTGGCGGATGCACTGGCTGCAAGGGTGCACCCGAACCGCTTCGATCGGACGGATGACGCTCTGTCGGACCAGCCGCTGGACGCTGGCGCGATGCTCGCCCACATGCCCGAGGTCGTGGACCGCAACTGTCCGCTTCGGTCGCTGTACGACCGCAGCTCACTCGCGTGGCTGCTGGAACAGGCCGCGCGCAAGGTTCGCCACGGTCAGCTGCGCGGTCGCGCGGTCTTCGACGGCGGGAGGCTGCTCGGCTGGTTCATCTATTACGCGAGTCCCGGCGTCGTCAACGAGGTGCTGCAGCTCACTGCCCGCGAGGACGCCTATGACCGCGTGCTGCAACGACTGTTGATCGACGCCTGGCGGCAGGGTGCCACGGCGTTGCGAGGTCGCCTGGATCCGCATCACGTGCAGCAGTTCTCCGACCGGCACTGCTGGTTCCGCCGTGAAGGAGCCTGGACGCTCGTCCATTCGCGCCATGCCGACATTGTCGCCGCGATGGAGCGCGGCACGGCCGGGCTCAGTCGACTGGACGGTGAATGGTGGCTACGGTTCATCGGCGGCTGAGCCGAAAGGCCCAGCAATGCTGCCCTGCAGCGCGGATCTGTGTAACGCACGAGCGCTATGGTCTGGCAACGTCGACGGGCAGGGAAACATCGTTCCGACATTACCGGCGCACCCGAGCGTGACCAGACTAACGGCCACATCGCAGCAACCACGGGAATCGTCCGGCGCGGCGCGCTCGACCTCCGTCGTGGTAGTGCGCGATCTGCAGAAACTGTCGAGCCTCATTCCGGCCTGGCAAGAGCTGGCGGAGCACGCGCTCGAGCGCAACATCTTCTATGAGCATTGGATGCTGCTGCCGGCGCTGCAGGCTTACGGCGCGGGCGAGGACATCGGCGTCGCCCTGGTGCTGACCGAGAGCGATGGAAGGCGGCTCGGCGCGGGATCCCTCGCCGGTCTGTTCCCGGTGCGGCTGATTCCCCGCTTCAGAAACCTCAACATCAGCGCGCTAAGCCTGTGGCAGCACCCGCACTGCTACCTCTGTACGCCGCTCGTCCGCGCCGATTGTGCCGTCGAATGTGTCAGCGGATTGCTCCAGTGGCTGCGTCACGGCGCCTGCGCCGGATTGCTGGAACTGCCCTGGATCTCCGCTGACGGTCCGTTCCGGACGCTGCTGCTGGAGCGCTGCAACGGTCTCGGCCTGACGAGCTGGATCACCGAGAGCTTTACGCGCGGCCTGTGGCGGCAGGCAACCGATGCGGCCGACGGCCCGGGAGCCGCCGTCTCGGGAGCGCTGCGGCGGCGACTGCGCCGCCAGGAAAAGCGCCTCGCCGAAAGCGGTCGCCTGGAACACGTGGCAATGCGCCCCGGAGACGACATCAGGCGCTGGATCGAGGAGTTCTTGCGCGTCGAGGCAAGCGGCTGGAAGGGCGCGCGCGGCAGCGCGCTCGCCTGCTCGGAAAGCGGCCAGCGCTATTTCACGCAGATCGCGACCGCAGCGTTCCGCAGCGGGCGCTTGCTGATGCTCGGCCTGGATTACGACGGTGAGCCGATCGCGCGGCGCTGTGCGTTCCTCGCCGGCGACGGTTCGTTCGCCTTCAAGACCGCGTACGACGAGCGATTTGGCCACTACTCGCCCGGCACCATTCTGGAAATTGACAGTCTGCTGCAGCTGCAGGGGCTGGGGCGGGTGCGCTGGATGGATTCCTGCGCCGCCCCCGACAATGCCCTCATCAACCGCATCTCCAACGACCGCAAGGCGATTCATAGCCTCGCCATCGCCGGCGGTCCGCTCGGAGAGGCCGTGATCTCCGGGCTGAGGCTGTTGCGCTGGACGAACCGGCGGCTGCTGCGGCGCGGTTCAGACGACATTCCATCCGACGTTGCCACGTGAATCCCATGGACACTCCCAGCACTTGTCTCGAAATCGATGCGGACACCTTCCGCAGCCACTTCAACCGCAGGCCCTTCCTGTTCCGCCACAACCTGTCGGGGCATCCGCTGTTTCAGCTGCCACGCCTCACGGAGCTGGCGAAAACGCTGGACGGCAGCTTTGTCGAATTCAACGCCGGCCAGATTCCGGTGAGTCTGCCGAATTGGCAGGATACGCCGTACACCGGTCTTTCGGCCGAAGACACGATCCGCAAGGCGGACGAGATCTGCTCGTGGATGGTGCTCAAGCGCGCCGAACACTTTCCCGACTTCGCCCAAGTGCTCGATGCGTGCCTGGATGAGATTGCGCCGCTGTCCGAGCCCATCGAACCGGGCATGTATGAGCGCGAGGCAGCGGTGTTCGTCTCTTCGCCCTCCTCGGTAACCCCCTACCACATGGACCACGAGGTCAACTTTCTCCTGCAGCTGCGGGGCCGCAAGACCATCAGCGTGTTCAGGGCGGACGACCGCGCAGTGCTGTCGGAGCGGCAGCTCGAGGAACATTTCGCCGGCCCGGCCCTGCATCGCAACATGCCTTTCACCGACGAATACCAGAAGCGCGCGACCGTGTTCGAGCTGCAGGAGGGCCTCGCCCTGCACATACCGACCACCGCCCCGCATTGGGTAAAGAACGGCGAGGGGGTGTCGGTCTCCTTGAGCGTTTCGTTCAAGACGCGCGCGTCTCTGCAGCGAGGCAACGTGTACCGGATGAATGGCGTGCTGCGCCGGCTGGGCGTGGAGCCGCTTCCCTGGGACCGCTCGCCGACGCGCGATCGACTGAAGCACCGTGCATACGGTGTATTGCGCCGCGCTCATTGTCTGCCCAAGCCCCAAAACGCATGAAGATCTGCCTGCTGGGCCTCGACAATCTCCCGGTTCTGGCGCCCGAGTACCGCGAGCACACGGTCGGCGGGGAGTCGGTGCAGCAGACGCTGCTCGCCCGCGCGTTGGCGCGTCGCGGCCACGAAGTGAGCATGGTCACGGCGGACTACGGGCAGACCGATGCCGCAGTCTGGGAAGACATCCGCGTCTACAAGGCCTATCGGCCCGAAGCGGGCCTGCCGCTGCTGCGCTTCGTGCATCCGCGATGGAGCGGTCTGTGGTCGGCGCTGGCGCGGGCCGATGCGCAGCTGTATTACACCAGTTGCGCGGGCATGCAGGTCGCGTTGCTGGCGCTGTTCTGCGCGCGTCACGGCAGGCGTTTCGTATTCCGCTGTGCGAGCGATGCGGACTGTGACCCCTCGCAACTGCTCATCCGCTACGCGCGCGATCGTTGGCTCTACGCCTACGGGCTGCACCGCGCCGCTGCCATTCTCGTGCAGAGCGCCGCCCAGGCCCGTTCCCTGGCGCGCCACTTCGGCCTCCCCGGCCGCGTGGCCGGAATGCTGGTCGAGCCGGCGCGCTCCGATGGGGAACGCGATATCGACGTTCTGTGGGTCGGAAACATCCGGCGTGTGAAGCGACCGGACCGCGTTGTCGCGCTCGCCGCCCAACTGCCCGCGGCTGACATTCACATGGTGGGCGGTCCCCTGCCGGGCGAGGACGCGCTGTACGAGAGCATCCGGCGCGATGCGGCGCTTCCGCCGAACCTCACCTTTCACGGCCGTAGGTCCTACCGGGATGTGAACGCGATGTATGCGCGCGCCCGGCTGCTGGTGAACACCTCGGAGGTTGAGGGATTTCCGAACACCTACCTGCAGTCCTGGGTCCGCGGCGTTCCCGTTGTCAGCTATATCGACCCCGACGGTGTCATCAGCCGCAACGGACTGGGCGCCGTGGTCGACTCGCCGCCGCAGATGCGTGATGCGATCCTGCGCTTGCTCGGCGACCCGAGCGCGCTCGCGGCGGCCAGCTCGAGATGCCGTGCTTTCATGGCGCGGGAGTTCGCCGAGGAGAAGATCCTCACCCCCTATCTCACCACCTTCGACGAAGTGACCCGCCACAGCATCCACAGCGCGCGGATGCTGGCGACGAGCGACCGGCGCCATGTCTGAGACTGCGTTCATCATCACCGTTGACACCGAGGGCGACGACCTGTGGTCGCGGCCGCGCGAGATCACCACGCACAACGCCCGCTTCCTGCCCCGCTTCCAGTCGCTGTGCGAGCGTTACGGTTTTCAGCCCGTGTACCTGGCGAACTATGAGATGGCGATGTGCGACGCCTTTGTCGAATTCGGGCGCGACGTTATCGCGCGGCGCGCGGCCGAGATCGGCATGCACCTGCACGCGTGGAACTCGCCGCCCCTGCTGCCCCTGACCGACGACGACTTCCGCCACCAGCCGTTCCTGATCGAGTACCCGGATGCCGTGATGCGGCAGAAGATCAAGCGCATGACGCAGCTGCTGCAGGAGCGCTTCGGGCAGCCGATCGTGAGCCATCGCGCCGGGCGGTTCGGATTCGACGGCCGCTACGCGGCGATGCTGCTGGAACAGGGTTATCGAGTGGATTGCTCGGTCACGCCCGGGATCGATTGGAGCGCCACGCCGGGGGCCCCGGGCGGCGGCGGCGGCACTAACTACCACCATTTTCCGGATCGGCCCTACTTTCTCAGGCCCTGCGATATCTCGGCTCCGGCGCACAGCGGACTGCTCGAGGTGCCCGTGACCATCGGGACCAGCCGCCTGTTCCAGCAGGCGCCCTGGGCGTATCGACCGCCGGTCATTCGCGGCATCGCCGGTCGAATCTCGCCCCGGCACAGTTGGCTGTGCCCGGGGGAGAACGGCCTGCGCGGTATGCTGCGCGCCGCGCACGGCGCCCGCGCGCGCGGCGCGAGCTGCGTCGAACTGCTGCTGCACTCCTCGGAACTGATGCCGGGCGGCAGCCCGACTTTCCGCACTGCGGCGGCCATCGAGCGCCTGTACGCGAACCTGGAAGCCCTGTTCGAGGATCTGTCCGCCTGGTGCGAGGGCTTGACGCTGTGCGAATTCCATACCCGCATGACCACCACCAAGGCAGCCGCGTGATCCGCCTAAATGGCCGGGTGGTCGTCTACGGAGAAGTGTGGTTCGATGAGCAGCCGCCCGCCAACGCGGGTGTGGATATCGTCGTGTACAGATACCGGCGGGCCCCGGTCGCCAACGCCCGTACCGCGCCGTTGCACTCGCTGTGCACCGATCTCGCCCGGCCGCCGGATGCGATCGCGGCAGAATTCAACGCGACCTGCCGCCGTCACATCCGCCAGGCCGAGGCCAGGGACGGATTGCACCACGAGGTGATACCCGCGGCGGCCGACCGGCTCGAGGAGTTCAGCGCGTTCTACGACACCTTCGCCAGGCAAAAGGCGCTGTGGCCTGCGGACCGCCAGTGGCTGGCGCGCGCCGCCGCGGAGGGCCAGCTGGTCCTCAGCTGCGCGTCACGCGACGGCAACCGGCTCGTCTGGCATGCACACCTGCGCTGTGGCCGCATCGTCAGCCTTGCATACTCCGCGTCCTGGTTCAGGAGCATGGACAGCGACTACCGTTCCCTGGTCGGCCGCGCCAACCGCTGGCTGCACTGGCGGGACATGCTGTGCTTCAAGGAAGCGGGAGTGCAGTGCTACGACTGGGGCGGCATGTTCGAGGACGAATCGACACCCGAACGCGCCGGAATCAACCGCTTCAAGAGGGACTTCGGCGGGCAGCCGGTGCACAGCTACGAGTGCATGGTTGCAGCCAGTGCGCGCGGGCGCGTGTGGCTCACGCTGCGCGAGGCGTGGCGCGGCTGGCAGCGGGCTCAACCCACCGCGGCCCTACGGCAGAGCTCCTGAGCCGAGCGCTTCACGTGTCGGGCCGCGGAGCACTCGCGCATGCACGACCGACACCGGCTTGCCAACCGGGGTGTGGTAGTTGGCGAGCTTGAGGTAGCAGCCCTGTCCCGCATACAGGGTCGGTCCGCGGTAGTGGAGAATCTGCTCGCCGTCGACCCACGCATCGAACCAGCCGTCGCTGCCCGATGACCATTTGACGTGGTAGACGAAGTCATACCAGCGGTTCCTGACGATCGGGCCGATCGGCCAGCGCCGGGTGGGCGAGCCCGGCGCGCCGCTCGAGACCACGGGCCCGGCTGAGATCGCGAAGCGCAACCGGGGCGGCACGTCCGCTACCTCCACCTGGAAGTTCGCCTGCCCCTGCGAGCCGGTGTGATGAAAGGCAAACAGCACGCCCCAGGGCCACGGGTCGGCAGGCGTCGCGACCGGGACCTCATAGTCGGGGGGAAAGAGCAGCGAGTGCGCCCACCATTGCTCCTGCCCCTGAGAGCAGCCGGTCGCCTCCGGCGACAGCGCCATGTCCGCGCGCTCGGCGCCGCCGCTGCCGGCGACGCCCTGGTCGCCGGGCATGGTCCGCAGGCGCACGCCCGAGCGGCCCGCCACCTCGACCAGAGTGATCCGATCAGGCGCCTTCGCCTGCTGCGAGAATCCGCACGCGCTCCACGAGGCCTGGAAGCCGCACAAGAACCGCTCTGCCACATCAGTGTGCGCATGAGCGCAGCTCGCAGCGGCAACGGCGAGCAGCGACCCGAGCACCCAGTGCGTCCGTGCGATGGCGCTGGCGCGCATCGGCCCCACTCACGGCCGCGGGTGCGCCTGGAGCTGCGCCGTCGCGCCGGCGTCAGGGCGCCCTCGAAACCCGGGTCGGCCGGCGTAGTCGAGCTCGCGGTGCTCGCTCGCGAGCAGATCGAACAGCAGTCGGTCGTAGGCTTGCCCGTCGATGAAATGGCACTGCCGCTGTCTGCCGATGAAACGAAAGCCGAGCCGCTCGATGGCGCGCAGCGAGACATTGTGCTCGACGGCCCAGGTGTTGACCGTATGCAGTCCGAGATCCCGGAACGCGAGAGTCAGAAGCCGCGACGCCGCGAGCTGCGCGCAGCCCCGGCGGCGGAAGGACTTGTCTCCCGCAACGCCCCAGAGAGTTCCGGTTCGCATGTTCCGGTCGACGTTGTTGAGAGCAACGACGCCAATCGGGGTGTTGTCCGTGTGCGACGTATACATCCGGATGAGGTTGGTCTCACGCTGCACCATGATCCGGAGCAGCGTCGGCGTGACGCGCTGCCGACTGCTGCCGAAATCGAGCCACTGGTAGTTCTCCTGGCGCTGCAGCCAGGCCGCGGCCAGCTCGAAATCTGCGGGTGAGCGAAACGGCCGCAGCGTCATGGCGAGGACTCCCGGCTCCCCAGGCGGGCGCAGGCGCCGCCGCTCACCCGGCGGCGCGCGCTGCCGCACCACAGAGCGTCGTAGGCTGCGAGCAAGCGCGGTGCCTCGTGGCGCCATTCCAGCTGCTCCTCCACACGCCGGCGGCCGAACGCACCCATGGCGGCGCGCTGTGCCGGGTCATCCAGCAGCTCGACAATTTTCGCGGCGAAATCCACGGCGTCGTTCTTGCGTGCGTACAGCGACGCACGTTGCGCCGAGAAACGCCCCTCGGTCAGGTCGAACTGCACGATCGGCTTGCCGAGCGCCATGTACTCCATGACCTTGTTCATGGTCGATTTGTCGTTCATCTCGTTGGCGACATCCGGATTGACGCACACGTCGGCGGTATTGAGCATCGCCAGCAGCTCGCGGTCCGGTACGCGCCCGGTGAAGGTGACGAATTCGGCCACCCCGAGGTCGGCTGCGAGGGACTTCATCGGCTCAAGTGACGTGCCACCACCGACGAGCCCGAACTGTATGTCGCGCCGCTGCAGACTGAACACAATGTGGTGCACCGCCCGCAGCAGGTAGTCGACCCCCTCCTGCCGCCCCATCACGCCAACGTAGCCGACGAGGTAGCGCCGGCCGCACTTCAGGCGCTCATCCGGCGCAAGCCGCTTCAGCCTCGCCAGATCCGGCCCGCTGCGCACGACAAAGACCCGCTGCGGAGGCATGCGCCCGCGCGCGATCGCGACCTGCCGATAGGATTCATTGGTCGCGATCGACACGTCGGCAGCGCGGAACGTCAGCCGCTCGAGGCGCAGCATCAGCCTGTAGAGGAAATCACGCCGCCCGAATTTCGCCTCATAGAGCTCCGGGGCGAGATCGTGGTGATCAAACAGGAATTTCTTGCCGAACAACTTGAAGAATCCTGCGACCAGCACCAACAGATCAGGCGGGTTGCAAGCGTGCACCACGTCGAAGCCGCGGGTGAGCAGGACGCGCCACGACAGAATGAACGCCTGCGCGATCGCGCTCGCATACTCCAGGGCATAGGCGGCGGCACCCGATGCTTCGAGCGGCAGTCGATACCGATGGATGTAGATCCCGTCGATGACCTCGAATTTGAGCTCACATCCCGGTCCGGTGGGGCAGACGATCGAGACCCCGTACCCCGCGTCGCGCAGCGTACAGGCCTCCTGCCACACGCGCCGGTCAAACGGGCTGGGAAGATTCTCGACCAGGATCAGGACCCGCCTCACCAGCAGATCCCTTCGTAGACGCCGGAGGCACTGGGGGACTCGGAGACCCGCACCAGGTCGATGAGGGTCTGACGAAGCCCAAGTCGCCGCGGGATGTCGCGGAACTCGGGCGCCGCGTTGCCGATGACGATGGTGTCGGCATGCTCCAGCACCTCATCGATACTGGACACCATCAGCCCGGAAATGTGCGGAATGCGGTGCAGGATATAGTCGCGGTTCGCTCCGTGGATGCTCGCGAGCCTGACGTTGCTGTCATAAACGCGCAGCTCGAAGCCTTTGCCGAGCAGCCGCTCGGTGAGCTCAACCACCGGGCTGTTGCGCAGGTCATCGGAGCCGGCTTTGAAGCTGAAGCCGAGAATGCCAACCTTGCGGCTGCCGTGGTCGATCACCGTCTGTACGGCGCGCTCAATCTGCAGCTCGTTGCTTGGCAGGACCGCGCCCAGAATGGGCAGCGACACATCGAGCGATTTTGCCTTGTGCAGCAGGGCGCGCAGGTCCTTGGGCAGGCACGAGCCGCCGAAGGCGAAGCCCGGCCTGAGGTAATACGCAGACAGGTTGAGCTTGGTGTCCTGGCAGAAAATCTCCATCACGCGGTGGCTGTCCACCTGCACTGCCTTGCAGAGGTTGCCGATCTCGTTTGCAAAGCCGACCTTGACCGCGTGCCAGGCGTTGTCCGCGTACTTGACCATTTCAGCGGTGTCGATGTCGGTGCGGATCAGCGGCGCGGGAAGCCCCGCATACAGACTCGCAAGCAGGTTGCCGCTCGCGCGGGTCAGCTCTCCGATTACGGTCTTCGGCGGATTGAGGTAGTCGTGTACCGCGGTTCCCTCGCGCAGAAACTCGGGATTGACGCACACCCCGAAATCGCTCCCGGCTTGCCGTCCGGAGCTGGCCTCCAGCGTGGGAATCACGAGCTCGCGCATGGTTCCGGGAAGCAAGGTGCTGCGCACCACCACGACTGGAGCCCCGGAGTGTGTGCGCAGCGCGGCGCCGATCTGCTCGCACACGCGGCGCACGTGGCGCAGCTCGATGTCACCATTGCTGCGGCTCGGCGTCCCGACGCATACGAGAATCAGGTCGGATTGCTGGACCGCGACCGTGACTTCGGTGCTCGCCGACAGCCGGCCGGCTTCGACCTGTTGCGCGATGATCTGACCGATCTCTTTCTCGATGATCGGCGACTTGCCGGCGTTGACGAGCTCCACCTTCCTCAGCTCGGTATCGATGCCGATCACCTCATGGCCAGCGCGCGCCAGGCATCCGGCGACGACCGTGCCGACATAGCCAAGTCCCAGGACGCTTATCTTCACGCGCGCGCTCCGCCTCGAGCCGGGTCGCTCAGGCGCGCCGCGGGCTTGCGCACATGCACGATCCGATGCCAGCCCCAGCACCGTCCGAGCGCGCGACGCAGGCTCCTCGGGAGCAGCCGGCCCAGCACGCCCCAGTGACGGTAGTCGAAGAAACGGATCTCAGTGCGAAGGATCTCGAATCCCGCCAGTAACTGCCTGGCTTCATGAGCGTCGTAGACCCTGCAGTACGGATAGTCGGGCCCGTTGGTGTTACGGCCCAGCCATTCATCCTCAGAGGCGCACCCGCGCTCGAGATAGATCTGGCGGTGCCGTTCCAGCTTGGCGCGCGGCAGGCCCAGGCGCGCGAGCAGCGCGATCATTCCGGGGAGGCGCAGCAGCCGCAACCCGAGCTTGCGCAGGAACCTGATCTCCAGCGCGTAGTTGATGGAAGTGCGGTTGTAGAGCATCAGAAGAAGGTCGCCGCCTGGTTTGAGCACCCGGCGAATCTCGGCGACGGCGCGCTGCACTTCGGGAATGTGCTGCAGGACTCCAAACGAATACACGGCGTCGAAAGCACCGTCCGGGAGGTCGAGCGACCTCGCGTCGCGCTGCAGCGAGACGCCCGGCAGTGAAAAGACGCGTAATGCCTGCTCGGTCGCCTCGGCCGACCCGCGGTCGACGTTGATGCCCGTGTAGAGCGCGCCGGCGCCGATGATCCGACGGGCATCGGTGCCGATGCCCGCACCGACTTCCAGCACCCGCTTGCCGCTCCAGTCGATCCACGACAGGCATTCGAGGATGTGGGGCTGCAGCGCATAACGCTGGCGCTCGACGTCCAGAAAGAACTCACGCGACAGGCGCTCGCGCGTACTCAACTCCGAATCGCAGGGCTGGCGGTCCCAGTGGGCTCGCACCTGCTCCTGCGCAATCACAGCGTCCATGATCAGCTCCTCTCGAACCGCACGTTATTTATCGATAGCCAAGCTGTCATTCACGAATGCAACGGATAGTCCGATCGGCACATGAGCTCGGTGCGCAGCAGACACTCCCCCTGCAGCCGCGCGCGCCAGGCGATCGTCGGCGACGGTTGCCGCTGGTCGTAATGCCGGGAAACCCAGCCGCGAAGCGGTTGCAGGTTGCCGCAGTGAAGCTGCGACGACGCATCCGGGTGGCGCGGAAGCCCCACCACGAGCGTCCAGGGGCCGCGCCTGATTGCAAATCCCGCCGGCACGGGCTGGACCGCGCAGCGCTCGTCGCAGTGAAGGAAAAGCTCGACGTCGTGTGCGCCGGACATCCTCAGCCGATCCTCGATCACCACCTGCCGCGCGCCTTTGTCGAGTGCAATCCGCCTGCGGTGCAGAACCGGGTCCGACAGCCGCAGGTACCCGTCATGCCAGCCCTCGAAGACATCCATCGCGGCCGAGGATTCCCACGCGTCGCATCCGGCCCGCGCCCGCTTCAGCCACATGAAATCGCCACCGGGCTGTGACTGGTCGACGCCGTCGATGCACACCGTGTTGTGGGCGGCAGTGCCGCGGAAGTAGGCTCGCCATGGGCCGCCGCCGTGATAAGCGTAGGTCCCCGGATCGATCAGGAATTCCAGCCCGCCGATTGACAGTGTGAAGGACAGCGCATCGGCGTGTCCGTGCGCCGCGATGGTCCGGTAGCCAAGCGGACCGGCATCCGCGACCAGGCGGATCTCGTCGCGGGTTTCGAAATCGCACCCCAGGACGTAGTAGCCGCCGCCCGGAAATGCCCGGTTGCGGGGCAGCGGCGCGCGCTGCCCGTCGAGTCGACTGAACAGCTCGTCTGCCCGCGGTCCGAACAGCCAGCGCGTCTTATCGTCCAGCTTCCCGGCCTTGAACTTGAGGTCGCTGTTCCCAAACAGAATCGCCCCACTCGCGAGCAGCGAGCGGTAGGCACAGAAGTCCGAGTTTGGATCAAGCCGCGTTACGGCGCCGTCATCGGAGTCACCGATCATCGGTACATTGCCGCCTGCATCCATGAGCGAGGCCAGGAATTCGAGCATCGCGGCGACGCGCTGCTCGCAAGCGGCGGAGAATCGCTCGCCCGCGCTCCTGCCCGCCAGCACAGCCAGCAGCAGAAACTCGAGCACGAACTGCTGATAGCAGACCGCCTGCTCGAGATTGACGCCATCCGCGGAACTCTGCAGCAGCGCTTCGCGTTCAAGGATCTGCCGCGCCCCTCGGCGCCACTCGCGCAGCCTGGACCAGCACGGCCAGGTCAGGCCCGCGATGTACAGGCCCGCTGCCTCGCCGATGAGATGATTGTTGGCCGACGAGTGGCGTGAGAAATAGCCGTGCACGAAGCGCGCGTGCTGATAGACGGAATCCAGCCAGCAGCGCTTGAACCGCTCCCCTTCGATGCCGGCGAAGAATGGCGCCGCCGCACCGCCGGCGAGCTGCCAGGCGATGGACCAGTTGATCAGTCTGATCGCCGCCTCGAGCGCGCTGCACCAGTTCGGACCCCGGCCGTAGGGACAGGCGCGGATCCAGCTCTCCAGGTGCTGCTGCAGAAACCGAAGATACTTCGCCTCGCGGGTCAGTGCGTAGCCCTGTGCCAGGGTCACGAGCTGCAGATGGCGGTTCACCTCCCAGAGGTATTTGATGTCTCCGACGAGGCGGCGGTCACGATAGTCGAGCAGCTTTCCAGGTGTCAGCGGCGCTTCCGCGCCGGTCTTGGGGTCGCAATTCCAGCGGGGCGGGGAGCCCCCGTTGGCGCAGCTGACGGAGAAGACCGTAAGGGTTCCGGCGGCGATGCGGTCGGCCGCCGCCACGTACGGTGCCGGGTCGATGCCCTGCGGAACAAGCACCCATCGCTTGGCCCACGGCTCCTGATCGGTCGGCGGGATCGATTTGCGCAGCGGCGCAATCCGCTCCACATGCGCCGCGATGAGCCTCGCCGCGCGGTACGGCAACTCCGCCGGTGTCATGCACCGCAGCCGATTGATCCGCCACCGCAGCGGCCGCCTCCGCACGCCTGCTGCGCTATCCGCCGGGTCAGACACGCGCGATCCGCCGACCGGTCGCGCGTGCGCAGAGGTCGGCATACACACGGCAAAGCTCGGCCGCGAGCCGGCCGATGGAATAGCGGGCGGCGATCGTCGCGCGGCTCGCCGCGCTCATCCTCGCCAGGGCCTCGCGATCGCAGGCCAGTGTGCGGATCGCGACCGCAATGGCCTGTGGAGCCTGGGGCTCAACCAGCAGACCGTTGATCCCGTCCGCGACGAGCTCCGGTATCCCTCCGACCCGGGTGGCGATTACCGGAACACCCGCGGCCATGCTCTCAAGCAACGCGTAGGGCAGTCCTTCCGCGTAGCTGGGCAGGACGAAGACGTCCGCCCGCTCCAGCAGAGTCATCTTGGCCGCCCCGTACACGGGTCCGAGGAAAGAAACGCGCTCGAGCCCCTGCGCTACGGCCGCCTGCTGCAGCCGAGCCTCTTCCGGACCTGTGCCGGCGATGAGCAATTCCGCAGCGACGCCCTGGCAGTTCGCCAGCGCCAGGCCCTGCAGGAGCTCGTACAGACCCTTCTCCCGAACGAGCCGACCCATATATAAGAGCCGCAGCGGTACGCCCGGCGACGAACCGCTGCGCACCAACCTGGCGTAAGGGGTGCAATCGACGCCGTTGGGAAAGGCGAAAACCGGGGTCGAGCCGACAAAACCGCGGAACGCATCGGCCTCGGATGCGGACATGGCGACGATCGCGCCGGGAAGGCGCAGTGTCGCCCGCACGAAGGCGGTCAACAGGCGATGTCCGCGGCAAAACGCCTGTGGCAGTGCTCCCCCGTGGACCTGGTACAGCACCGTGGCGCCGCAGAGCCTGGCCACGATGGCGTATGCGAGGTCGCGCCAATAGGCGCGCAGAGTGAGCGCCGTGTTGAGGTGCACGATGACTGCGCGCTGCGCGAGCACCGCCGCGGCGAGCCGGAAGGGACTGACGATGAGCCGCACAACGCGCCCGAGCGCACCCTCGTTGCGACCCTCGCTGCCAACCTCGAAGTGAATCAGCGCAAACTCCTCTGCGAGGCGCGATCCCAACAGCAGACTCAGGTGCGTGCTTACGCCACTCAACGCATCGCGCCGTGGCCCGAGCAGGAGCGCCGTGGCCCGCTGCACCTTGGGCCTCATGCCGGGACGAGCACGCGCGCATCCGACGAGGGCGCTCGCGCTGTGACGTTGGGATGCCGGGACACCGTTCCACCACCTGCGGCTCTTGGTTGGCGCAAAAACGGCGGCCGCCGGAGCGGCCGGCGCATCGGCGCCTCTTGGGATGGTGGAGGGGGAATGTTTCGGCTTCGCGCGAGCGCGATGGTTCGGAAGGATCGCATCAGGCGCGCGCCGTGGCATGGTCCGTGCAACCACACACCTCGAGCAGCAGCTGCTCGTAACTATCGACCATCACCTTCTCGGAGAAAGTGATTTCGGCCTTGACCCGGGCCCCGCGACCCATCATCAGTTGCGTACTGCGGTCTGCGAGCCGCTGCAGGCAGTCAACCAGCGCGGCGGTATCTCCCGCCGGAAACAGCAGTCCGTTGCGCCCGGGTTCGATCAGCTCCGTGGCTCCACCCACCTGCGAGTGCACCAGCGGCCTGGCCATGGCCATGGCCTCGATCGCCGCCAGCGACAGTGCCTCGGTCAGGCTGCACAGGCACACCACGTTGCAGGCGCTGAGGTACGGCCTCACGTCCTCGCGGAAGCCGGTGATCAGCACTTCGCGCTCGATGCCGAGGTCGCGGGCGCGCGATTCGACTGCGCCGCGCGTGGGGCCGTCGCCGATCAGCAGCGCCTTGGCCGCGAAGCCCGCGTGGCGCAGCCGGGCGGTGGCTTCGACCAGCTGGATGTGGTTCTTCTCGGGCCGCAGCGCGGCGGCGATTCCGATCACATAGTCGGTATTCGCGTAGCCGAGTGCTGCACGTAATGCCTGGCGCTCGGCCGCGCTCGTGTGGTCCTGAAAACGCTGCGTGTCGACGCCATTGTGGATCACCGTATTGCGGCGTGACCGCAGCCCGCGGCGCATGCAGTAGCGCCGTTGGTATTCGCACACGAACACGGTGCAATCCGCCGCCCACATACACGGCCGGTAGGCGAGCAGCTGGGCTTGCTGCTTGAGGCCCGGCCAGCGCGTCGAGTGATAGATGATGAGCAGCGGCGCGCGCGCTCCCGACAGGGCGCGCGCCAGCGATGCATACATCAGCGCGTAGGGATTCGCCGCAACCACTGCCGCCGGCCGTATGCGCGCCACCCGGCTGGCCAGGCGGCTCAGCGCCCGCAAGTCGAGGTAGCGGGTGGCGCCGAGACAGAACGCCGTGCCGCGGTCGGGCAAGCGCAGGCGTGCGAGCTGCTCACACTCGGGCTTCAGGTATCCGACGTGGCACTCGTGGCCACGCTCGGTCAAGCGGTTCGCAAGCACGATGGCATGGTGCTCCGCGCCCCCGTGGGCAAGCGAGCCGGTGAGGAACAACAGTCTCACCGCCGCACGCCGTCGAGAGCGGCCAGCGCGTCGCGGCCGAGACCGCACAGCGCGACCAGCGCCAGGTACGCTATTGCGAGCAGCCCGCCGCCCGCCGCGACGCGCACCTCCGGCCCGAACGCTGCGAGCGCACGGCTCGCGGCCACCCAGGCGATGAGAGCGGCAAGGGCTGCGCACAGCAGCAGCAGCCCAAGAGAGCGCCAGTCCTGCAGACAGCGCAACGGGATGCCGGTGCGGCGCGAGATGCGCCACAGCGTTGCCAGATGCTCGATCCAGATCGCCGTCACGCTGCCCGCCGCCGCGCCCGCCAGGCCGTAGGCACGCGCCGAGAACCAGCTGACGGCAACGGAAACAACGAGCGCGAGCACGCCGAGCCGCATGCTGAACGCACCCTGCCGCAGCAGCAGCATGACAGTTGCCAGCTCGACCACCAGTGCGACCAGACCGAGAATGTAGATCCGCATCACGGGCGCGGCAGCGACATACGCCGGCGTATAGATGATGGTCACGATCTCCGCGCTGAACACGAACGCAAAGGCGAGCAGCGGATACACCAGCGTCGCCACCAGCACGCTGCCGCGGCTGTTGAGCTCGAGCATGCCGCGGATGTCGCCTGCGGCCTCCAGGCGGCTGATGCTCGGCAGGAATGCCTGCAGCACCGACTGGCGGCAGAGGTGCACGAGCGGACCCAACAGCGCTGCGATCGAGAACGCGGCGAACATCCCGACAGAGAACAGCGCCGTCGCGACCCATTGATCCGCCTGTGCGCGCAGGCCGAAGAGCGCACCGGTGAACCCGAAGGGCGCCGATTGCCGCAGCTGCTCCGCGAAGGCGCGCCGCCGCAGGAACGGTCCTCGCAGACCGTGGTGCCGCGCCACGTACGTGAGCAGCAGCGCGAATTTGACTGCCACGAAGCCGAGCAGTGCCAGCAGGACGCTGTCGAGTTGCCGCGTCAGCATTGCCGTCGCGGACAGGGCCACGGCGCGCAGCACCGACAGACCCACCGTGGTGCGCGTCTGCCATGCCACGCGCTCTTCGGCGGTACCGATCAGGTCGAGGAGCGATGCCACGACCCAAAGCAGCACGAATGCCGGCACCAGCGCCTGGTTGGGTGTGAGATCGCGTACCCCCTGCGGTAGCCACGGATTCCACGCGCTCACCGCCCACGCCGCGATCAGTCCGGCTGTGGTCAGATACAGCAGCGCCTGGTTTATATAGAGGCGCTTCAGCTCGTCGTTGGAGCGCGGCAGGAAGTAGTAGAGACTCCCGGCCATCGACTGTGTCACCACCGCCATGACGGTCCCCGCTACCAGCCACAGCAGCCGATATTTGCCGAAGGCGTCGGGCGCCAGGTAGCGCACCAGCACGACCGGCAGCAGGAACTGAATCGCGTAGTCCAGAGCGTTGGCCGCGCCGAGGGAGAGGGCCCGCCGACCGAGCCTGTGCGGCACGGCTCCCGCAGCCGCGACGCCGGTCGCCTGGCTCACGCGTGGGCTCCGTCCAAGGCCGGGTGCGCGACGGCCGTGGGGGCGGCGCGCCGCGCCTGGTAGCCGTACATCATGCCGATCGCGAGCCAAAGGAAGGTCTGCTCCGGGCGCGGGGTCAAGCTGCTGTCGGTGAAATTGGCAACCAGGATGCCCGCCAGGCCCGCTGCTGCGCCCTGATAGAAGCCCCGCAATGCCGGCGCGACGCCGGGATCATTCGCGAGCGCGCGCAATCCCTTCCAGACGTGGGCGAAGTAGGCGCACAGCAGCAGCAACCCCGAAATGCCCATGTCGAGCGCTGCCTGCAGGTAGGCGTTGTGCGGATGCGTCACCACCAGCACCATGTGTCCCGCGCCGCCGCGCATGGCGTCGGACCAGAGAATCGAACCAATGCCGTTGCCGAACACCGGATGGCGCAACACTTCCGGCAACAGTGGCAGCCACAGCCCGTTCACACGTCCGGCGCTGATGGCATCCAGGCCCGCGCCCTGCCCCGAAGCCAGACGCTCGAAGATCGCACCCGGTGCAAACAACAGGGCCGCGACCACGGCGAGACCGGCGATCAGCAGCGTCTTCGCGCTGAAGCGCCATAGCACGTACAGTCCGTTCACCACCGCGAGCGCAACGAATCCGCCCCGCGAAAAGGTCAGGATCAGCGCCACGGCGGTCAGGCCTAAGGCGACGAGCAGCGCCAGCCGCAGGCGACGGCTTGCCGCGTCGGTCCAGGTGAACAGCAGGAGCGCATAGGCGACCGCATACAGACGCCCAAGATCATTGGCGTGCAGCCCGAGCGTCGAGAGAAACTCGCGTGAATCGTCCCTGGCGAGCGCCGTAAGTGCGATTCCCGAGTGCGCCACGTACACCGGCACCAGCGCGGCGATCACGCAGATCGACACGACCGTGGGGAGCAGGAACCTCTCTGGCCTCGCCGATTTCGCCACCGCGGCGCCAACCAGCAGGGCAAAGACCACCATGAGCATCGGTTTCAATACCATGTCGCGCAGGTAGCTCGCCGCATCCGGAAAGTCGAGCGCCTGATAGGCGATGACCAGCGTAGGAGCGATCTCGTGGATGTGGCGCGAACCGATGGCGCCCGCGATCAGGATCGGCACGATGTACAGCCAAAGCAACGGACGCGGCAGGAGCCGCGGCAGACTGTTATCGGCGAGCGCATGCAGCATGCACGAGATCAAAGTCCCGGCCAGCAGCAGGTTCAGCGGGTTGAGCCCGACGACCCCGAACATCTCGTGCGGAAACAGGGTGCTGCTGCCCGACATCGGCATGAGCAGAATCAGCAGCACGACGCCGACGCGGAAATCGAACAGGATGAATCCGCACGCGATCAGCGAGGCGAACAGATACAGCGAAGTCAGGCCGCCGGCCGCGACCGCCAGGCCCCACAGCGCTCCCAGCAGCCCGATCGCGAGCAGGACCAGGCGCTCGTCGAAAGGGGCAGCCAGACCCGGGGCCCGCATCAGAATGCATTGAGCACGGTGCCCACAACGAGGGCCCCGGCATCACCCAGGTCCCGCACGAGCGTGGCAGCATCGTCGACCCGAGTATGGTTCGTGCGGGAAAGCACCAGGACGCTGCCGGCACAGAATGCGACGCACTGCGCGTCGGCGCTCTCCCGCGCGGGCGGCGTGTCGAACAGGATGACGTCGTACTCCCTGTCCGTGTGCTCCAGGAAGGCCGCCAGCGAAGGGCGCAGCAACAATTCCTGCGGATTGGGCGGCTGGGCACCCGCGGGCAGCACGGCCAGCGGGCCGAACGCCGGCACCGGCACGGCGGCCTCGCGGCCAGCGCGGTCCGAGAGCACCGCTGAAAGACCGATCCGGTCCGGAATGTTGAAGATCTGGAACTGCCGCGGCGCGCGCAGGTCGGCGTCGATGAGCAGTGTGCGCAAGCCAAGCTGTGCGAACAACACCGCGAGGTTGGCGGCCACGAAGCTGCGCCCCTCGAAGGGGCCGGGACTCACGATCGCCAGCGCGCGCGGTTCGCGCCCGAGACCGGACCAGCGAACCAGCAGCTGAGTCCTCAGCGCTCTGAACTGCTCGGCTTGAGGGTGGCGCGCATCGCGGGACACGGCCAGATCGGGGCTGAAGTCATCGCCGTGCAGCGGCAGGTGCGGATAGTCGTACTGCTTCGCTAAGGCCTCGCGCAGGTCTTCCAGAGTGATCAGGTGCAGCCGCAGAGCGGCCTCGCCGAATCGCAGCCCGCGCGCCTGCTGCAGCCTGATCACCTGCTCGAAGCCCGCGATGTCGAGCTTGCCCTGCGCCGCCAGGATGCGGCCGATGCGTTCGCGGCGCACCACTGTGCACGCGGCTGCGTCCACCGGCCCAATCTTCCCGCGCGCTATCATCGCGCGCCCTCAGCCGGGCTTGGGCAGGGCGCGCAGCACCGTCGCCGGCGGTCCCGTCAGCAGGCCCGCGGGCCGCCTGTCGTCGCCCAGCACGGCGAGCAGCGGCAGGCGGCGGTTTATGCTCAACAGATCCTCTGGCGTGCGCACCCGCCGGTCCTGCATCTCCAGTAAAACCACCAGGATGCCGCCAAACGCAATCCCGCTGATGAGCGACAGCGCGAGGTTGAGCGCGATATTGGGCCGGTAGGCCGCTAACGGCGCCACTGCCGGATTGAGCACCGCCACGTTCGTCTGGCTCGCCCGGCTTTCGACCTGACTCACGACATAGCGCTGCATGGCGGTGTCGTAGGCCCGCTCGGCCGATTCCACGTTGCGCGTCAAGACCTGCTCGAGCGGCTGGGTCCGCGGATCGCGCAGATGGCTCCCGCGGTTCGCGCTCGCTAATCCCTCCGAGCTCGCGGCACCCGCCACGACCTTGCGCATCTCCGCCTGCAGCCTCGCGCGCAGCGATTGGTTCTCGGAAACCTGGCGCCGGTATACGGGATGGTTCACGCCGTACTCCGTGGCCAGCTGCTGAAGCTTCGCCTCTCCGTGCAGCACGTCGGCCTTCAGCTGCTGGATGAAGGCGTTGTCCATGACCTCCGGGAGCCGGTCCGGGTTCTGCGCGAGCTTCGCCTGTGCATCGAGCTTCGACTGCGCGGCGAGCTTCGCCTGCGCCTCCTCCAGATTGGCGCGCAGGCCCTTCAGCTGCTCCTCGAACCAGGCAGCCGCCTTGCGCGTCGGCGCGACACGCAATTCGAGCATCGTGTTGACATAGGAGTTGGCGAACGCGTTGGCGATCGTCGCCGCCAGGCGCGCATCGGCGCACGTGAAGCTCGCCTGGATGACGCTGCTCTGCGAGGTCTCAGCCTTGAAATGGTGCAGCAGCGCCTCGACCAGGCGATCTTCGTCACGCCGGTCGTTGCGCCGCTGCACGCCGAGCGCGGCCAGGGCGGGCGGGTTGTCGGTCAGCCGCAGTTCCTGCACGACCTGGCGGGCGACCTTCGGGCTGGTCAGGATGTCCACCTGCGTCTGCAGGTAGCTCACGCGCTCCTGCGGCAGGACCAGCGGACGCAGCGCATCGCTCAGTGACTGCTCATCCTTGGCGTCCACGAGCAGTGCAACGGTCGCGCGATAGCTCTTTCGCGTCATGAGGCTCGCCAGTGTCGCGGCCAGCACGACCGCGATCAGCGCTACGACGAAGACCCGGCGCCGGGCACGCAACGCCCGTAAGAACTGTCGCAGACTCATGGCCTCGGTCCCTAGAACAGCCGCTCGCGGATCACGATGACGTCATTGGGCTGCACGGCATCGGTCAGGCGTACGGAGCTGAGGTCTTGAATTTGCCCGTCCGGCATCCTGCGGTGGATCTCGAGCCCGCGCAGCGTGCCGCGCGCCGTGAGTCCGCCACCCACCGAGAGCGCCTGCATCACCGTCATGTCCGGCTCCAGGCGGTAGGCACCGGCGCGCTGCACTTCCCCGTGGATGTAGAACTGCGGCGCCCGCTCCACGTAAATCACGTCGCCGTTCTGCAGGCGGACGTTGTGCGACATGTCGCCCGTTCGATACATGGCGGGAACGTCTATCGATGTCCTGGTCGGCTTGCCATTACGGTTGAGCATCACGACGACGTTGTCGTCTCCGCTCGGGTTGATGCCGCCCGCCAGGGCCAGCACGTCCGTCAGGTTGCTGCTCACGTCGTCCAGTGGATAGCGTCCCGGTCGGCCGACCTGCCCCAGCACCGATACCTGACGGCTGCGCACTTGCAGCACACTCAGATTCACTTGAGGCCTGACCACGAATTTGCCACGGGAAAGCTGTTGCGCGATGCGCGCTTCGGCATCCGCGGGTGTGAGACCGCCGATGACAACCTCGCCGATCAACGGAAATGTGATCGAGCCGCGCTCGGAGATGCGCGCCTCGGTGGTAAGGTCGGGGTTCTGAAACACGCCGATGCGGACCGTGTCACCTTCGCCGAGCAGCTCGTGCGACTGTGCGACCGCCGCTTGCGCCGCGATCAGCGCGGCAAGCACATAACCAACTCGATAAAGGACCATTCGTTTCACTCGCCACATGCGACGCTACGCTAGCCGTCGCAGGTTATCGCCCCGTTGCGCGCTCTGTAGTCCGACCGAGCTATTGCGTCACCTTCGACGTCGGAAATACCCTACGCGCCGGTCGAGATCCCGCCACACACTTGTCACGATGAGCTGTCGTGATTACGCGACGGCAGTGTGTCGGGATTGACTGACACCCGGGGGTTCCGATGAAATTGTTGCGCGTAATTGCGATCGCGGTGGCGATCTTCGTGTTGGCGCCGCCGCCAGCCAGCGCCCAGATCTCGCCCAATGCGACCTGGTCCTGCACGTTCGCCA
>Ga0137409_10000434_pt1 | contig 45414 bp, 34 predicted proteins | sample CZODoug1_16funga_FD_122059 | JGI IMG/M metagenome (GOLD analysis project Ga0137409, IMG submission 122059) | Vadose zone soil fungal communities from Angelo Coast Range Reserve, California, USA - CZODoug1_16fungal (Hybrid Assembly) | ecosystem: Environmental > Terrestrial > Soil > Vadose zone...
AGATTTGTTGTTTCAAGCGAAGAGCCGTGGCGGAAACGGACTGTTCTTCGATCGCTGGCATCGACCTGCGCTTTGGCAACAAAGCTTCCATCGGGCAGTTTCTTGATTGAATTCGTCTGAAGCGACTTGCATTCGATGATCAACTCGCGTTGCTTGTAGGTTAAGGTAAGGTCTCCTTTCTTTTTGCGGTCGTGGTCATCGCCCTAGCACTTTCCTCTCCCACTCTCGTAGCAGGGCCTCACGATGCTCGATGCCAAACAGCCCTTCATGGCCTCTGTGGCGGTGACGCTGCCTTACCTGGAGGCTCGATCACTCGGCGGCGGGCTCATGACCCTGGGGCATCTGGTCTTTGGAACGCATTTTCTCCTGATGATGTTCAGCCAAAGGACCCAAGAGGCCGGCGCCACACGCTTCGGCTTTCTGGGCCTGTCTCGCAGCACCGTGCCGGAGGTGCCATCCTGAGCAGGCAAATGAGTGAATTCAAACTCGTCACCGGCGCGCTCGCGACGCTGGGTGTCGCGGTGTCGGCGCTGGTGCTCATACCCTACTATCTGCTGCACTCCGTGCAACCACCGAAGGGCTTGAAACCCTACACCGAACAGCAATTGCGTGGGCGCGCCGTATATGTCAAGGACGGCTGCGTGTATTGCCATTCGCAGCAGCCCCGCGATCCCGGGCAAGCTCCCGATAACTTGCGTGGTTGGGGCCGGCCCTCGGTGGCGGCCGATTATGCGTACGACAGGCCCCACCTGCTCGGCACCATGCGCACGGGACCGGACTTGTTCAACATCGCCGCCCGGCAGCCCAGCGAAGACTGGAATCTAGGTCATCTGTATCAGCCGCGCGCATACACGCCAGGTTCCATCATGCCCGCCTTCCCGTTCTTGTTCACCGAGGTGAGGGGTCCGACACCCGCCGGTGAGAAGGCCGTCAACCTACCGCCGCCCTATGCCAAACCGGGCCTCACGGTGTTGCCGACCCGGGAGGCGAAGGATTTGGTTGCTTATCTGCTGTCGCTCGATCACACCTATCCGGTATTGCAGGCCCGGGCGGCGCAGCCGTGAATCCGCCGCGCGACTCGAAGACGGCGGCGCAGGTGCGCGAACGGCGTGACCCTGCCGAGCGGTTTCGTCCGTTGCCCTGGTTCCTTGTCATGCTCATCGGCGCGATGGCAATGTGGAGCGTGTTCTACATCCATGACATGAAGGGCAATTTGGATTCCGCCTATGGCGACAGCCGCACTCCCGGTGCGCTGATGGCATCGTCCGGCGCTGCGCGCGCGTCAAGCGGCGCGGCGGTCGATGGCGGTCAGATCTTCGCCGCCAAGTGCTCGGCCTGCCACCAGGTCTCCGGTTTAGGCCTTCCCGGCGTATTTCCGCCGCTCGTCGGTTCGGAATGGGTGTTGGGCAGCGACAAAGTATTGGTGCAAATTCCGCTGCACGGCATCAGCGGCCCGATTCAAGTGAAGGGCGCAACCTACAACGGTGCGATGCCGGTGTTCGATACGCTGAGCGATACTGAGATCGCAGGCGTCCTCACCTATGTCCGCAGCCAATGGGGTAACGCAGCGCCAACCGTGCCGCCCGCCACCGTGGCGGCCGGACGCAAGGCCACTCAGTCGCGCAGCACGCCGTTTGCCAGCGGCGATGAGATCAAACAGGCCGGCGGTTCGTGACGCGCACCCTGATCGCCACGCTGGCCGTGCTGACCGCGGGCGTACTCGCTTTCGCCGGCCTGACACGAGGCTTCACGGTGCTCACGGCGGAGAGCGCCCGCCGCCGAGCGGTGGCTGACGCACCGATCCGAATCCCGGAATTGGTCGGCATCGATCAGCAAGGGAAGCGGCGCCGTGTGTTCGACACGGCTGATCATTGCGTGGTCATCGTGGATTTTATTTACACGCGCTGCACGAGTCTGTGCTCCGCATTGGGGAGCAGCTACCAGCAATTGCAATCCGCCATAGAAGCTCAACACCTCGAGCATGCAATACGGCTGGTGACAGTGAGCTTCGATCCAGAGCACGACACACCAGCGATCATCCAGGAATATGGTGCACGGTTGCATGCCAACCCTGACCTATGGACCATCTTGACGCCGATCGACCCTGACGCGATGCGGCGCTCGCTCAACGTGTACGGTGTGGTTGCGATACCCGCGCCCGATGGCCAATTCATCCACAACGCGGCGTTCCATATCATCGACCGGTACGGCAGACTGGCGCGGATAATCGACATTACGCAGCCGAATGCCGCGCTGTTGGCCGCTCGCCGGCTAAATGGCGCACCATGAACGCGAGACGCGATCGCCTGGTGCTCGCCGGTGTGACGTTGCTCGCCGTGGCTTCATCGCTGCCGCCGCTAAGCACGCTGCTCATGCGACTCATGCTCACTCAGATGTTGGTACAGATCCCGTTGATCTTCCTGGCCGCAGCCTCCTGGTCGGTGCATATTCGATGGCCCGAGACGCGGTGGATACAATGGAATGCCCAAGGCGCACCGGGATTGCTATTCTCGGCCATCGTCTTGACGTTTTGGATGACTCCGATCGCACTCGACCACGCCGCAGCCGATTCCCTCTGGGAGACGGGAAAGATCGCGTCGGTGCTGGCCGCCGGCATCAGCGCGGGCATTTCTTGGCGATTGGGGTCCGGCGTCGCGCATGCGTTTTACGTGGGCAATATGGTTTGGATGACAGTAACGGCAGGCATGCTCTATCAGGAATCCACGGAACGGCTTTGCAATGCGTACCTATGGAATGACCAAGCGATCACCGGTCAAGCGCTCGTCGGCGTGTCGGTCGTGCTCGGTGTGACCTGGATGTTGGAGCTAGCCGGAAGCAACGTGCGGCTCCTTCCGCAAAAAAGGTCGGCGATCCCGTCCGGACGTGGAGGCGGGACTCGACCTCCCCGATTCTGAGCGCTTCCGGACGGCACCGCGCGAGTGATAACGTAGAACAATTCTCAGGCGCCGGGCTTCTTCGCCCAGACTTTGCACCAGCCCCCGGCGGCAACGCTCTTGCCGACGAAAATATTGCAGCCGCCCTGTTGCTCACCGAGCTTGCCCTGAAATTGCGCGCAGCTGGCGCAGGTTTGATCGGGTTTGTGCGTTGGATTCGCAGATGCGTCGACCTTTGACGAATCGGTTACGTACCCCAGTGATTTCGCCGCCGGATCGTTCGAATCCAATGGTGTGAGCGCTGCGGCAGCCGCGTCTCTGCCGATGTGCAGCGCCGGCAGGAAAGCGCCGGCCGTAAGCGCGTAATTGACGAGTGTGCGACGTGAAATTAGCTTTTGCATTGTCTATCCTCTCGGTTGAAAAATTCGACCTCACAACTCAAGGGCGTGGTCCGCCGCATGTTCCGTCTAAATTGCATACATCCGCAAAGAACGCGACGCTCACGGCGATGCTGTCGCGTACAAAGGGGGCGGGCCGAACGGCACATCACGGGCTCCTGACCGGCGCCAGCGAACTGAGCCAGGCCGCGATGGCCTGAATCGACTCATCGTCGAGGGCCCGCGCCACGCCGCCCATGATGAAGTCGTTGGTGGTGTCATGCGGCAGGTTCTTGTGAAAGCTCGTGAGCCGCGCGATGAGATACGGCGCATACTGTCCGCGCAGCGACGGATAGGCGGCATATTGGCCGGTGCTGATCGAGGGTCCCCCGGCCTCGGCGCCATGGCATCCCTGACAAGGGGGGATGCCACGCGCAGGATCGCCTGCAAGATACAGGGCCTCGCCCTTACCGGGTGCCGCCCCTGCGGCCGCGGTCGCCGGCGGCGTCTGTGACGAAAAATACGTGGCCAAATCGCGCATGTCAGTGTCGCTCAAGTGGGCAACGTTCGGCGTCATCGGCGACGCGGAATAGTACGGATCCTTCGGATCGGCCCGCTTGAAGGAAACGAGCCGGCGATACAAATAATCGGCTCTCTGGCCCGCCAGGCGCGGAAACGTGGGGGCCACGGAAACCCCGGTCGCCCCATGGCAGGCAAAGCACACGGCCGCCTTTTTGGCTCCCGCCGCTGCATCGCCGTGGACCGGCTCGATGTGCCGCAGATCCATGTAGCGCGGCGCGGCCGCCAGCGCGCTCGCCGCCGTCAGGAGTAACGCACCCACGGCAACGCCGACCGGTGAACTGAACATGCGGCAGGATTCTCTCATCGCCCGCCTCATAGCTTGACCTTGACGAACAGACCGACCACGTTCGTGTTGTACGCTTGCGGGCCGCCGTCGGTATACACACTGTTGCCGTACACCAATGTGTTGTTAAACCCGGCATAGTGCCAATCGCTGATCTGACCATGCTCGTAGTAGTCATAGAGGCGTACCGTTGCGCGATCACTCAACGGCACGGTGAAACTCGTCGTCAAGGAATTAACAATGTAGGTCATTGCGGGAAACTGGCTGCCCGCCGTGGGCGCGACGGAGGCAAACGTCAGAGCGCCGGGCGACGCAAAGGTGTAGCTGGTCATGCCGCGCGACGCCTGGTAGTTCCAACTGAAATCCAAACGTGTGGGCCCATAGCGCGTGGCGCCGAAATAGTGAGTCAGTGAGGCGCCGCCCGACCAGTTTCGCTGTTTATCGGCCGCCCACCATCGGTCCGCGAGCGGATACGTCGGCCCGCCAAGCGTGGCATTCGGTGTATCCGTTGCCAAAGGCGCGCCGGCATCATTGACGTTCGCCATGTGCATGCTCGAATGATCGAGACCGACCCATGCACTCATGCTGGTGAGTGTCCGAAACTGCCACTCCCATTGCAACATGGCCGAGGAGGTAGCGTAGCCCTGGCGGCCGATCTGCGTCGGATACTGATTCCAATCGCCGCGCACAGCGGCTGTAACGGTCATGTCGGGACGCGGCATCAGGGTCGCCATCAAATCGATTTTGTTTTCCGTGCGATCCGAAATGTCGTACTTGCGCTGAGCATTGACGGTCCATGCGTTGATCGTGGCATCTGCGGGCACGAACCCCGGCAGGTTCTGGAAGAACGCGAAGGCATAGGGGTCGGAGTTGTAGACGCTCCCCGATTGCTTCAAATACGTGTAATTGAACCGGAATGTGAGCCAGCTGAGGTTTTTATCCGTCCAATTGAGCTTGATGGTGTGGTCATCGACGAAGCTTACTTCCCGATGCGCCGGGCTGTAGTGGTCGAAGGTGTAGGTGAGGCCCACCGTGTCGTGCCGCGAGAATTTCCAGTCGGCGCCGCCGTACGCTTCGATCGTCTGCCAGCTATAGGGAATGCTCTTCACCTGCACATCGCTGGTCACGGGATACGTCACCGGATTCCAGATGCCCGGACCGGGAACGATGCCGCCCTGCGCGCCGTTCTCGGCCACATACCCGTAACTGCCGTTCTGCGGGTTGTACATCACGTACTGATTGCGATAGTCCTCGCGATAGTATTTCGCGCCGGCGCGGACACTCACGTCGCTGCTCGGCTGCAACACCAGCGTGCCTTGGGTCAGGGTCGTGACGATGATCATGTTCGCCGTCCTCTGCGAGAGCGCCGCCGTCGTATTCCATTGACTGCAAGGGAACAGCTGTGGATTTTGCGGCCCTAGCGCGAATGAGCCGGTAGATGAGAACCCGAACGTACCCTGGCAATTGGTGGGAGGAATGAGGCTGTCGTTTTGGTTCATTTCCCCTACACCCGCGGTCAGCGAGGCCTCGCCGTTCATCGGCAGGAGGCGCGTGACCGTCGTGTGCAAGTTGTGATAGTCGTTATCCGGCTCCATGGACATCTGGCCCTGGGTGAGGGGCGAGGACACCGCTCCCGGCACGAGCGGCGGCCCCAGTACGAAAGGATCCTGGAACGTATAGGAAAGATAGCGGTCGCGATAAATCGATCCCGAGTAGCCGATGTCGAAGCGCCATTCGGAGCCGGCATAGCGGGCACCCGCGTTGATATTGACGGTGTTATCGTCGATCAGCTTGACCGCTTCCAAAACCGAGCCGCCGATCTTGTCGAAGTCGAAGAAGAAGGGTCCGCCGTAGGGTCGGGTGCCCTTGCGCTCCTCGTCGCTGGCATTGAGGTACACGGTCCAATGCGGCGTGAGATAGGCGGAGAGTGCGATGCCCTGTTTGTTCCGCTGCGTTCCGAGCCAAGTCTCCGGTGCGGCGGCCGAGGCGGCCGCGACTCGAGCCTGCGTACTGCCGCCGGGAACGAGACCGCCGGCCAGCGTGAGAGTATTGGTTCCCACCCCGTTGAAGATCGACTTCGCGTCGGTCGACAAGAGATTCGGCATGTCGCGCACGAAAATCTCTGCTTTGTAGGCACCGGCCTTGCCGAACACGGCTTCGTAATATTGATCCTCGGCGCTGATTCGGCTCCCGCGCGCCTCGGCGTAGCTGCCGTCGGACGGCCGCTCGGCGTTCACGTCGAAGTCGAACGCCGGGCCGTTGGTCGGCCATCGCGTATAGCGATCGTAGAGCGCGGTTTTCGTGCCGGTGGTATGCAAGTAGCCAACATCGAAGGTTCCGTAAATCTGCCAGACGCTCAAAGTCTCCGGATGCGGCTCCTCCGTGGGTGTCCCATATAAATTTCCCGTCGGCGAGCGCTGCTGGCCAGGCTCGAGCCAACTCGTCCCGTCCGAATCGAGCGGCTTGGTCGCCTGGCCACCCGAGGGGTCAAGCTTGTTCGCAAGCCAGGTGTCTACGCCGACGCCGCTGTCGGCCCACACGGTGGCAGGTACTGCCAACAGAGCCAAGGCGGCGGTGCGTCTCAGTTTTCGCATGGTGCGAGTCCTCATTCGCTGTTCCTTGTGCACTACTGGTGGAACCGTACGCCCGAAGGTGCATTCGACCCGTGAATGTTCGCGTGACAGGTGAGGCAGCCTCGACCCATGATGCGTTCATCCGGATTCGAGCCGGTTCCCAAGGCCTGCCGCGTCTGCAGGTCGTTCGGGTGCAGGAAATTGGTATGGCACTGCTGGCACAGGAACGGTATCGGCGCGACCAGCAGCGTGTTCTGATTCGAGCCGTGCGGAGTGTGGCAGTTGAGGCAATTCTCGCGAACGGGTGCATGCTCGAACAAGAACGGACCGCGCTTCTCGGCATGGCACTGATAGCACGTCTCGTTGACCGTATTGGTCTTGAGCAGCGGGCTAGTCAAGGTGCCATGCGGATTGTGGCAATCGTCGCAGCTCATCTGCCCTTCGGGCAGCGGCATGTGCGAGCGGCGATTGAATTGCAGGCGGATATCCCGGTGACACTGCGCACACGTATCGTTGATCGACGCCTTTGCCATCAACCCTTGCACTGAGAATTTCGCCATAGGGTTGTGGCAGTCGCTGCAAGACAAGTCGTTGCGCTGATGGACCGATCCCAGCCAATGATCGCGCGGCCCGCCCGCGTGACAGGTGAGGCAGGTGTTCGTCTGAACATCGATCGGGGTACCGGAATTTTTAGTGTATCCGATGATGAGTCCCTTGGTTTGCGGCTTGGCCGCATGTTCCGAGCCGGGGCCATGACAGGCTTCACATACGGGAATGCTCGGATCCGATCGATTGGCGACGTGCAGTCCCAAGGAATGCAGGGTGTGCGTAAAATGATCTGCCTCCAGTTTGTGGCAGGCAATGCAGGTCTTCTCCCCAACCGCTTTCGCATCGGGCACCTGCGGGTTCGATGCCACATGGGCATTGGCGAATCCCGGCGCCGGCCTCGGGAGCCCGCGACCGGCCGTCCCGTCAGCGGAGAAGTTCGTCGAGGGTAGCGAGTTGGCGATGCCGTTCTGAGAAGGTTGGGATTGACCCATCGCCTGCGTACACACGACAGACACGATACCGAGCGCTATCGCGATCAGCACGCTCCATCGACCTGAAGTCATTCTTCCTCCGGACGGTCCGAAGTCCGCGTTCCTATACGCATGCGGCCGGTCAACAATTCGGCCGAATATTGATTGAATACCAGCCTCCCTGCCCCGCGTCACGGGTTGATCTCGGGAATCGTCAATCCGGTTACATCGGTGACCTTCAGCCGCTCGACTCTATTCGCACCGGCTGTTTGACGCGAGATCCTAAGCGGGCCGCGCTGGCCCATACGCCATTCGAATAATAATCGGAAGATTTGTACAAATTCCGTGTTTAAGAGCGGAGGTATTGACCCAGCACGGATAACTTGCGGTCCTCCAGGAAATGTTGCGAAGAAGGAATGGCTCTGTGTGTTTGCGTTTGACGACCTGTCTGCAGGAGATTTCGTGACGGCCTCGCCCGTGCGGGCCGCCGTCGTACAAGCGGGATCCCTCCTGTTTGACACGCCGCGCACCTTGAACAAGCTCACCGACCTCACACGCGATGCGGCCGGTCGCGGCGCGCAGATCGTCGTGTTTCCCGAAGCATTTGTCGGCGGCTATCCGAAAGGACTCGATTTTGGCGCGCGCATCGGCACGCGAAGCCCGGAAGGTCGCGAGGACTTCCGTCGTTACTACGACAGCGCCATCGAAGTGGTTGGGGCAGAGAGCGCGCAGTTCGCCGCTGCAGCCCGCGACAACCGTGTTTATCTCGTGGTTGGCGTCATCGAGCGCGCGGGAGCGACGCTCTATTGCACCGTCCTGATGTATGCCCCGGACGGCACGCTGCTCGGCAAACACCGAAAACTGATGCCCACCGCGCTCGAGCGGCTGATCTGGGGCATGGGGGACGGTTCGACATTGACGGTGATCGACAGCCCCATGGAAAGATAGTGCGCTACAAATGTGACCGCCATTCGTGATTCCGAAATCCAAGCGTAACCCGATCCAGAGAACTTTTCAGTCATAAAGAAACTTCCTGTATTTCCGTCGCGATGCGAACGGCAATTCACTCAATGAGGCGGCAACATGAATCCGGTCGTCATTCTGCTCCCGGCTTTTCTGATCTCCCTGGTCGCGCTGGCGGTCTTCATCTGGTCGATGCACCGCGGGGTGTTCGGCCACGATCCCGCCGGCGCGCGAGTCATCTTCACCGCGCACGAGGTGGGGCACACCGAGGAACCCGCGGCACCGTCCGCATCCCGCGCTGCGCTGCAGAGCCTGGTCAATGCGAAAACAGGCCAGCTCGAGCTGCTCGATGACGATGAGCTGCTGCAGCGCGCGCATGCGGACCGCTCGAGTGCAACCGTCACCTTCGTGTTTCTGAGTTGCGCCATCGGTTGGCTCATATTGGGATCTTTCGCCGGCCTCACCGCCTCGATCAAGTTGCACAATCCGGACTGGCTCGCCAGCTACGAGTGGCTGACCTTCGGCCGGATCCGCACGATTCATCTCAACGCCGTCGTCTACGGATGGACGTCGATGGCTGGTTTCGGGTTGGCGATGTGGATGCTGCCGCGCCTGCTGAAGACCCCGTTGCAGGGAAGGCGCTTCGCGCTGCTCGGCGCGGTGCTGTGGAACGCCGGCCTGATCGCCGGGATCGGCAGCCTCGCCGCCGGCATGGCCGGCGGCCTCGAATGGTTGGAAATCCCCTGGCAGGTCGGCTTGCTGCTGGTGGCGGGCGGTGCCTTGATCGGCATTCCGCTGCTGCTCACGCTGGCGCGGCGAACCGTCGATCATCTGTACGTGTCCGTGTGGTACGTGGGCGCTGCGCTCTTCTGGTTCCCGATTCTGTACCTCGTCGCCAAAATGCCCGGCGTGCACTTCGGCGTGGAACAAGCCACGATGAATTGGTGGTATGGCCACAACGTGCTGGGCTATTTCTTCACGCCCCTCGCGCAGGCGTCGATCTACTACTTCCTGCCGAAGGTGATCGGCCGACCCATTCAATCCTACGGCCTGTCGCTGCTCGGATTCTGGACGCAAGCGTTCTTCTACGGCCAGGTCGGCGGACACCACCTCATCGGCGGCCCGGTTCCCACGTGGCTCATCACGCTGTCGATCGTTCAAAGCATCATGATGATCGTTCCGGTGGTCGCATTCGCGACCAACTACGCCGCCACGCTGAAGGGGTATTGGGAAACGCTTCTGTACTCCCCGACGCTGCGCTTCATCGCCCTGGGGAGCGTCATGTATGTGCTCGTTTCGCTGCAAGGAACGGTCGAGGCGCTGCGCAGCGTCAATACCATCACCCACTTCACCCACTTCACCGTAGCGCACGCCCATCTCGGCATGTACGCTTTCGTCACCCTGACCTTCTTCGGCAGCATCTACTTCGTGATGCCGCGGGTGGTGGAGCGCGAATGGCCCTATCCGCGCCTCATCGCCGCGCATTTCTGGCTGGTCGTGATCGGCATGCTCGTGTACATCGTTGCCTTGAGCATCGGCGGCTGGCTGCAGGGACTGGCCATGCTCGATGCCGCCCGACCCTTCATGGATTCCGTCAAGACCACGATTCCGTGGCTCGAGGCACGCAGCGTGGGCGGCGCCCTCATGACCGCGGGCCATCTGGTGTTCGCCGCCCATTTTCTCCTCATGGTGGCGGCGCTCGGCCCCGAGCGCTCGCGGCCTGCCCTGTTCGGCCTCGGCCCGGAGATGGATCATGCGTAGCGAAACGCGTCTGTTCGGCGGCGCCCTGGCGATGATCGCAGCCGCGACCATCGTCATGGTCGTACTGCCCTACTTCCAATTGCACGACGTGAAGCCGCCGGCCGGACTCCATCCCTATACCAGTGCTCAACTGCGCGGCCGGCAGGAATACATTCGGCAGGGATGCATCTACTGCCACTCGCAACAGCCGCGGGATCGCGCTCAAGCACCGGACGCCCAGCGCGGTTGGGGCCGGGCATCAGTCGCAGCCGATTATTTCTACGACTCGCCGCACCTGCTCGGCACCATGCGCACGGGTCCGGACCTGTTCAACATCGGTGCGCGGCAGCCGAGCCTCGACTGGCATCTCGGGCATCTGTACCAACCGCGGGCGTTCGTACCGGGCAGCATCATGCCCTCCTTCCCCTATCTCTTCGAAGTCAAACTCAAGGCCGAGCCGGGCGATCGAGTCGTGACGCTGCCGCCGTCCTTCGCACCTGCTCAGGGGGTCGTGGTCGCGAGGCCGGCTGCTCTTGATCTCGTGAGCTACCTCGTGTCGCTGGACCACACGTATCCCCTGGCGGCCTCCGACACGGGCCCCTAAGGAGCACCCACTCATGTCCCCTGAAGATCTCACCCCCCAAGCATCCCGCGAGAATCCGGATCCGGAAGAAGCGGGTAATCCCATCCCACGCTGGGTCCTGGGACTCGCAGTGCTCCTGGCGCTCGGGTGCGTCTACTACATTCTGCGCGTGAACGTCTCCACCGCCACCGAGTACGGCGATCAACGCACGGTGAGCGCTCTGCGGCAACAGCCCAAGCCGGCAGGAGGCGGTGCCTCGGCGGCCGACGGCGCCACCATTTTTGCGGCCCGCTGCGCGGCTTGCCACCAAGCGGCGGGCGCGGGACTTCCCGGCGTGTTTCCGCCCCTGGCCGGTTCGAACTGGGTCAACGGCCGCGATACCACCGTGATTCAGATCGTGCTGCACGGGATTCAAGGGTCACTCACGGTCAACGGCGTTACGTACAACGGCGCCATGCCCACCTTCGGCGCGCAACTGAGCGATGCGGAGATCGCCGCAGTTCTCACCCATGTACGCAGCCACTGGGGCAACACGGCGGGCGCCGTCGGTGCACAGCAGGTCACAGCGCAACGTGCGGCCACCGCGCAGCGCAATGAACCGTGGCAGGGCGACGCGGATCTGTCGAAACTGCCATGACCGGCGGACCCATGGCGCCTCCCGCGTCGTGGCTGGGAACGGCGATCGCCTCGTGCACGATGATCGGCATCGCGGCCGCCGCGCTCTGGTCCGTGACGTTCGGCTTGCGCGGCTGGACCGCGGAACATGTCCGGCGCCTGCGCGTGCCGGCCAATCCGCCCCAACTCCGTGCGTTGCGCCTCGAAACATCTACCGGCATCTCCCTGGTACCGTGGGGCAACCGAGAAGCCAAGCCGCGCATTTGGCTGGTCACGTTCATGTACACACGCTGCCCCACATTCTGCTCGGCGCTGGGGGTCGAGTTCGAGCGTCTGCAGCGCGAGATGAAGACCGACCCGCGCAATGCCGGGATTGGGCTGCTGTCGATTTCGTTCGATCCGGCGCACGACGGTGTGCAGGCTCTGCAACGTTATGCAACGGAACATCACGCGGAGCCAGACCGATGGATCGTGGCGGTGCCCGACAGCCGCGCCGAACTCGCCCGAGTCGAGCGCCAAACCGGCGTCGTCGTGATCGACGACGGCTTCGGCGGCTTCGCGCACAATGCAGCCATCCATGTCGTACTCTCCGACGGGCGCCTGGTACGGATCTTCGATTTCAACGAACCTGAGGCCGCGCTCGCGTGGGCACGCACACGACCCGAATCACGCTGACACTCAGCCGTCGGCAGGCGATGCTGGCAGGAGTGCTCACCGGCACGGTGATACTGTTATTCAGGAGCTGGCTGGAAGCGGACATGGCGCGGCACATGCTCGTCGAATTCCCGCTACTGCTCGTCGCCGGACTGGCCACGGCGAAAGCACTGCCGGAACGGACGGTGACACTCATCATGCGCTCCAACCAGTTGGGCCTCGCGGGATTCACATTCGTGTCGCTGACCGCCGCATACTGGATGATCCCGGTCGCCTTGGACCAGGCGCTGTCGAGCGGGCCAGCCGCGGCGGCGAAGTACGCCAGCTTCCTGGCCGCCGGCATGTTGCTGCCCGTCTCGTTCCAAGCGGCGCCGCTTGCCATGCAGGCGTTCTTCGTCGGCAATTGGGTCTGGATGACGGCGACCGTGGGCCTGCTCTATCAAAGCACACCGCAACAGCTTTGCGTGAACTATCTCATCGGCACGCAGTTGAGCACCGGCGAGGGGTTGGTCGCGGCCGCGGTCGCCATCGCCGTTCTCTGGTGCGTGTATGCGGTGCCGGCGTATCTCGATATGAATCCAAACATGTGATGTGTTCGATCTGAATCGTCCGGACGCTTGTTGCGATTCGCTTGGCGTGGGCTTCGCAATTACAGATCCGCATCCTCGATCTTCGTCACCCGCTGAAGCTGCCGCCTGCGCGATTCTTGGAAGTCGAGTTCACATCGCGCCGACCACGTTCATGAAGATACCGTGGCTCTTGAAGTTCAGGTCCGTCAGATCTTCCGAGAACCGCGTGAAGTTGTATCCCAGCCCGGCCTTCACGTGCTTGCCCATATGCCGATAGACCCCGACCAGCGCTCCTGACCGTACCTGGTTCAGATCCGGCATATGCAGCGCGCGGCCCTCGACCATTCCCTCCCACTCCTGCAGCAGCCGCCAGTCGATGCGCACGATGTACAGCTGCGCCCGGTTGTCGAAGAACTGCGGGTTCACCCGCTCCAGGCTCGCCTGCCCCAGGCGGTAGGCATACTTGCCCCCGATCGCCACCTGCTGAGTCAGGTCATAGGTCACATCGAACGAGGCGATCTGGCTCTTCTGGATGAACTGTGCCGCCGTGTCCTGCGGTGGCACCTGCCCTGTCGTGGGCATGTTGTAGAAGTAGGTGTACTTGGCCAGCACATCGAGCCGGTCGCTCAGCACCGGGCGATAGCCGTAGCCGATCACCGCCTCGGTGAAGCCGCCGTCGTAGAACTGGCCCTGGGAGTTGTTGCTCATCGAATGGTCGAGTTTGCCGACCAGCCTCCAGTCGGGCGTGATCTGTAACTTGAAATTGTTCCTGAACAGCCAGGTCTTCAGGGTCATCGCCGTCGCCGTGGGCTGCTGGATCTGATCGTCGCGATATTCGACGCCCGTGGAAGCCTGGATGCTCTCGTGGCCGTAGCCGAGGTGCAGGCCGCCCGCCTTGCGCTTGGTCTCGGCCTCGGTGCGGCTGTCGACCAGCGTCCCGACTTCCGCACTGGCGCCGACGTTCCAGCGATCATTGGGCACCAGCGTGACACCGGTTGCGTGCGTAAGCCCGGACGCCGAGTCGATGTCCTGGTAGCGCTCCTCGGCATAAACGTTGCTGCTGTCCGACAGCCGCTGTTTCACGCCTGACACCAGCGTGCCCTGGCGCTGGAACACGCCGGTGTCGGCGAGCTGGTCCTGCAGCGAGTAATTCAAGTACAGCGTGGTGTGGTCCGAGACCAGGTAGTTGGTGCCTAGTTTGCCACCCGGCCCGAGACTGCCCTCGGACGCTTCAGCGTCGATGCGCAGCTTGTTCGTGAGGCGATAAGAGCCGCCGACTCCGCCACGCCCGTTGTCGTCGCGGTTGCCGCTTTTCGACACGGTATCCTGGGCGAAGGTATATGCGTTCCAGGCGGCCAGCGAGTCGTAGCCGAGCTGCGCAACCAGGTCGGTACGCTCGCCCTGCCGCTGCGTCGCGGGGGCGACCGCGGAGTCATCCTGCCGATCGTCGCGCCGTACGCCCGTGCTCACACTCCAGTTCTTGTTCACCTTGTAGGCGACGTCGAGCTCCTCGGCCGAAGTCTTGAGCCCCTGGTCCTGCGCCCTGCTGTCCGCCTTGGCATTCACACTCCAGCTCTCGCCCAGCGGCACCCTGAATGTGCCGCCGAAGTACTGGGTCGCGTTCAGAGCGTCGAGCCCGGGCGCCGAATAGCCGGCATCGAGGTGCTGGCTGTAGAGGGTCAGTCGACCCTTGTTGCCGGACAGCAGGTCCCCGAGACCCAGGCTGGCATCGGCACGGTATGCCGAGGCGCTCGCATTCGCGAACGAGTTCGGGTTGTACGTGGCGAAGCCGAAGCCGCCGTCCGCCGAGTAGGCCGCGCCGGATGCCAGTCCGTCGCTCTTCCCGGTCTGCAGCTTCACCCAGGAGTCCGTGCTCTTGCGCAGCGTGACGTCCGCACCGCGCAGGCTGCTGCCGCTGACGCCGGCATCATTGGAACTTGCGGTTAACCCTAAGCGGACATAATCGTTGAGCCAGACATCTCCCTGCCCGCCGGTGGTCCACGTGTTGATCTTCTGGAGCCCGGGCGTGAACTCATAGCGGACCACCAGGTACGCTTCCTGTCCGCTCAGCCCGCTGCTGCGCACCAGCAGATTGTCATTCGCGGTTGAGGACAAGGGCTCGGCCAGCAGGATCCGACCCTGCAAATAGTCGACCTCATAGTCGACCGAGTAACGCAGATTCACCGTTCCGGTGACCAGGCCCGAGTCCTTGTCGCGCAGCTCGATCCGGACCCGCTCCGAGCCGGTCAGGATGTCCTGGTAGTGCAGGAAGTACAGCGAGCCACCGGTTCCGCGGAACTCGTCCCGACCCGCGATCGTGCCGGGTTGGGCGGCAAACCCGTCGATTGCAATGCGTTTCTCGCCGAAACTCGTGGTGGCCTCGGACAGCCAGCGGACATTTCCGCCATACAGGCCGCGGTCGACCTGCGCCAGCTCGTTGTCGAGATAGCTGATCTTGAAGTTGCCCCACAGCGCGTAGTCGTCATTGCGCTGGGCCTTCACGTAAAACTTGCCCAGCGTCGGAGCAAGCTCCTCCACGACGCTGTCATCGCCGAAAGTCGGGTAGTAGTAGGCGGGATCGAGGCGCCGGAACAGCGAATCCGGCGTCTTGTTGAGGAAGTTGCTGAACAGATCCTTCACCGGCTCCTCGCGGGTATCGGCGCTGGCCGTCACCCGCCAGCCGTTGGCGAACTTCTGCGTGGTGAAGAACGAAAGGCTGCCGGCGACCGATGCGTTGTAGTCGTAGGGCGCGTTCGCACCCCGCATGAGCTGCTCGGGCTGTTCGGCGTGGTTCTTGGCGACAGTGAGATCCGCCATGCCGACAAAGAAGCCGTCCTTGCGCTTGAACTCGAGGTCGCGCAGGTAGAGCGTGCCGTTCCCCTCCTCGTCAAGGACTGCCACTTCGACCGTGTGCGCGCCCGCCGGCAGTACCTCCTCAGCGATGAAGTTGCCCTTGGCATCGACCGGCACCTGGTGGCCCGCGACCCAGGCCGTGTGCCTGGGCGGAATGCCGCCGCCGCGCACGGTCACCGTGCCGCCGCTCACCGGGATGCCCTGCTGCGACAGCGCGCTCTCGCCGTAGCCGGCGAGCAGCTCCGGCTGCTGCGATTCCCAGCCACGAGCGGCGCTTTGCGACGCCGCGTCTGGTGTCTTCTGCACGTCCGGACCGTCGCCGCCCCGGGCGGAGTCTGTCACTGTTGCTGGTGCATTTGCCGTGCCGATGGCCGCGCCGTCCGGCTGCGCAGGGGACGCCGACGCGTCGGTCGCGCCAGGCGCAGGCGTCTGCGCCGTGCCACTTTCCTGCGGCGGCGCGCTCTCGGCGCCAGCCTGCGCAGCGTCGCTCTGCAGCGCGGCTAGCTCGCGCTGCGCGTCTTCGCGCGAGCCCTGGTGAATCACCGACAGGAATCGCGGCCGGGTGTCGTCGAACTTTCCCTCCTTGCCATAGGCACGCAGCAGGTACTGCAGCTCGTGCCCGCGACCGGCGAGCTGCTGCGCGGTCGGCTGCCATTGTGCCGCGCCGTTCGCACCGATCGGCAATACAGCAAGCGGGGCGCTCTGCGGCGAGCGGCCCGCCTCGAATATCCGCACCTCGGCCCGATCGATGAAGGCGCCGTAGTTGCTGTACATCTGAAAGCGCACCGGCGCCGCCACCACACCCTCGTCCCCGGCAGGCAGCATGCTAACCACGCTCGGAGCGGCTGCGACACTCAGCCGTCGCTGCGATTTGAGACTGTCGAACTGGAACTGGATATCCGCCTTGTCCAGCGCGACGTCGGTGCAGCGCTGGACGTCCGAGGAGCTGCGGCCCGGATCGTCGACGGGCACGCCGTCCACCGTGATGTGCATGGTGTTGATGCCGAAGGGGCTCTTCGGTGTCAACTCGCGGGTCAGGCGCGTGATATCCACACCCTCGTAGTCATCGAGAACGGCCGGTTCGTCGTAGACCACCTGCACCACGACATAGGAGGACTCGCCCTGGGTGAACCCGGCGTTGACCACGTCGCCGGACTGCACGTAGCCGCGACCCTCGTGTTCGGCCTGCGCAGGCTGCAGATGCATCTGCTCGACGACCGACTGCATGGCCCGGCGCGCCCGGGCAGCCGACAGCCCGACGTCGTCACCGTATACGGCGGCGGTGCGCCGGTCGAGCCGCTGGTTTTCCGTATAGCCCACGAAACGCAGCCGCACATGGGATTTGCCCTGCACGTCTGCCATGGCGTGGCGCAGAGCGTCAGTGTAGTCCGACGGGATGAGCGCGCGCCCGTTCTCCAGCTGCAGCGGTGCGATACCGCCCCACGGCGGGTCATAGATCTTCGTGACCACTTCGCTGTCCGGGTTCGGACAGAGCTGCGGCTCATCCGGCAGCTCTTGCAACGGGTCGTCGTACCAGAACTGCACTTCAATCCGGCGATTCCGCGCGCGTCCCTGGTCGGTATCGTTCGAGGCGAGCGGCGCCACCGCACCGCGGCCGTCACTCGCGACCTCGGTACCGGGCAGCTTGAGCGCCTCCTGCACGGCCAGTGCGACGCGGTGCGCCCGCGCTTTGGACAGCGCGATCAGGTCGCCGTAGATCCGCTCGTCGCGCCCCGTGAGAGTGACGTCGTCCGTGTAGCCGATGAACTTGACCACCAGGTTGGACTTGTCGTGCAGGTTCTTCAGTGCCTTGCTGATGTGCTCCAGGAATTCCGGAGAGACCTGCACGTTCTCCTGGTCATAGTGCAGCGGCGGCACCAGGTTGCTCACGCGCGCCCGCCGGGCGGCGCCTTCCTTGAACCGCATCTTGCAGAGCGTTTCCACGCGACAGACCTTCAGCTGCTTGAGCGGCTGCCGCACCAGCACCTCGTCGTCGGCGTCGCGCGCTTTGGGCTGGTCGTACCAGACCTCGACCTCGACGCGCCGGTTGAGCGCCCTGCCCTCGGCAGTATCGTTCGAGGCGATCGGGTGAGTGTCGCCGGCCCATTCATACACAACGCCCTCGGGCTTGAGTTGCAGCGCCCGCTTGAGGAATTCCGCCACTTCGCCGGCGCGCTCGCGCGAGAGTCCTGCGTTGTCACCGAAGGTTCGGGCCAGCGTCGGCGACAGCCGCTGGCTGTCCGCGTGGCCCACCAAGTGCAGTCGCACGTTACGCCGGTCGCGCACCCCGTCGAGGGCCTTGCGCAACATCGCGACGTAGTTGTCGGGAATCTTCGCCACGCCGGACTCGAAGTGAATGGGTGGGATCACGTTCTTGAGCTTGACGGTCTCGAAGGTCTCAGCCAGGACGCGCTGCTTCTCCAGCCTGTCGCCGGCCTCGGTCTTGACCCGATCAGGATCGCGCGCCCACAGGGAGAACGTCTGTTCCGTCGACAATTGCCGCTCCACCGAGTTGCCGAGCGGCGACTCGCCAACCGCCTGCGCGCTCGCGTCGGCCGCGACCAGCGCCAGGCTCATCAGCAGTCCGAACCGAAGCCTGTCCGTGCTGCTCATCGGGGGCCTCCCAGCCGTTCAACCGGCTCCCGGGGCGGACTGCCGCGCAGCCAGAAGATTTCCCGTTCGATGTTGAGTTCGTAACAGCACTTGCCCGTCTGCCACGCGTGCTGGATGGACTCGGCCACAGCTTGCAGGCGCCGCTCGGCCAGCAGCGGCTCCTCGACGTCGGCGAGGTAGGACAGATGCAGCACCGATCTCCCCTTGCGCAGCTCGGCGAGCAGCAGGTCGATGCGCGGCTGCCACTGCAGGCGCAGGTCGACGCCTCCCGGCTCGAAGGCCGCATCGGAGAGGTCCAGGCTGACGACGCGGTGGATGGACGCCCCGAACTCGAAGCGCAGCGCCTTGCCGCGCGTCGCCCGCTCCACCAGCACCTGCGGGGTGGTCGAGCGATAGCCGCTCGGCAGCGTCCGCTCGTCGAGCTTGAGGGCGAAGTTGCTGCCGCGGCCCTCCAGCGGCGTGATCACACAGGTGATATGGAAGCGCCCGTACTCGTCGGTGACCGCGGCCAGGCCCCGCGTGGTTATCACCCGCACGCTCGGCAGGCCCTTCTCGCCCGGATCCTGGTGGCCATTGCCGTTGGCGTCGTCGAACACCTTGCCGATCACGTCCGTGCAATCGAAGGTCGGATCCGGCACCACGCGCACGGTCGCGGTTGCCACTCCCGATATCGGGTTGCCGCCGACGCCGGCAAAAGCCTGGGCGCGGTTCACGAACTCGCCTTCGCCCACGCCGGCGCCCACCGCCAGCAGCAGCACGATGCTGTGGTGGCCGCCGCCGCCGAAGCTCAGATTGCTCCAGGTGAGCTGAAGCCCGTTTACTGCCGGCTCCGCCGGTGTGTTATCGATCCGCGCCGAGCCCTTGACATAGCGGAAACCGGCAGGGAAGCGATCGATCAGCGTGACTCCCTGGACGACGCCGCCGAGCACGTTGGTGAGCGTGATGGCGTACGGCACGAGCTGCCCCCGCGCCACGTCGAGCAGCGGAGTCGTCTTGGTAATGGTCAGGGCTCCGGCAGGAATTGCGCCCACCTGGATCGAGACGCTGCCCGAGGCACTCTGCGGCGGGTTGTTCCAGGTGACGACACCGGTGTTGGTGACGTTGGTGCCGGCGGCGAGTGGGCTGCCGAGCGTGGCGCGGAAACGCAGGTCGATCGTCCCTCCGGGCGCGAGCGGTCCGTAGGTCGCCGAGTAGTTCGCGGTGACGACGTTGCCGGTGACGCTGACACCGTTGGCCGAACCATTCATGGTCGCCGTGCCGGCGACGTAGCTCAGCACCCCGGGACCTGCCGCATTCAGATTGTCCGTGATGACCACGTTGGTCGCCGGGTTCGGCGATCGGTTGGTCACGTGCACGAGATAGTCGAGCTGGGCCCCCGGCAGCGCCGTGCCGCCGCCCACCACCGAGACCTGCTTGGTGATGTTGACGGTGGAGATGGCCACCGTGACGGTGTGCGCATCCTGGCAATCGGCGATCCTCGGCGTGCCGTCGGTCAGCTTGCAGCTGAACGTCAGGCGCCCGGTGTTGCTGGCGGGTCCGTTGTACCACTGCGTCGCCCCGGCCACGTTGGTGAGCTTCGCGCCGTTCTGGCTGTTCGCATCGAGCTGCGTCTGATAGACAACAATCAGCCGCTGCGACGGGCCGATCACCGCTGCAGGCGTGAGCGCCGTGATCGTCAGCGTGCAGGTCGGCGCCGCGCTGTAGGTAACCGTGTAGTCGCTGCCGGCGCTGAGCGGACCCTTGCCGGGTGCCGGCGTTACACCGTCAGCCTGGAAGACCTGGGCGCTGAGTATCTGCGGGGTCGCCGTGCACATGCCTCCCGTGGCACCCGAGGGCAGGCGATCCTGAAGCGTCACGTTCCAGGCGTCGATCGTCCCGGTATTCTGGACATTGAGCGTGAACCGGCCCGGCTGCCCGAGATTCATGGTCGCCGGACCGCTCTTGGTCATCACCAGGGTCGGGGGTTTGGGGACCTGGATCGAAGCGCTCGCCGCGGCACTCTGCTTTGGGGTGTTCCAGGTGACCACACCGGCATTGGTGATCGTCGTGCCCGGTGTCACTCCGGCGCCGATCGTGGCACGGAAATGCAGGTCGATCGTTTTCCCAGGCAGCAGCGAACCATACGTCGCCGAGTAGTTCGCGGTGATGACGTTGCCCGCCACCGTGACACCGGTGGCCGAACCGTTCATCGTCGCCGAGCCCGCCACGTAAGTGAGCACCCCGGCACCCGCGGCGTTCAGGTTGTCCGTGATGACCACGCTGGTCGCCGGGTTCGGCGACGGGTTGCTCACGTGCACCAGGTAGTCGAGCTGTGCGCCTGGGACGGCCGCACCGCCGCCGACGACCGAGACCTGTTTCGTGATCGTGACCGTGGAGATCGCCACCGTGACCGTGTGCGCGTCCTGGCAGTCAGCCACGCCAGGCGTGCCGTTGGTCAGCGTGCAGCCGTAGGTCTGGCGCCCGGTGTTGCCGGCGGCTGCATTGAACCACTGCGTGGCCCCGGCAACGTTGGTGAGTCGTGCGCCGTTTTGGCTGTTCGCATCGAGCTGCGTCTGGTAAGTGATGATCAGCCGCTGTGTCGAACCGATTACCGCCGCAGGGGTAAGCAAGTTCAGTGTCAGCGTGCAGGTCGGCGCCGCGACGTAGGTGACCGTGTAGTCGGTGTTGAGGGCGAGCGGCCCCTTGCCGGGCACCGGCGTTACACCATCAGCCTGGAAGACCTGGGCGCTCTGGATCTGCGGCGTAGTCGTGCACATGCCCCCCGTCGCACCCACTGGCAGATGGTCCTGCAGCGTGACATTCCAGGCATCGCTGGTGCCGGTGTTCTGGACGTTGAGCGTGAACAGTCCCGGCTGCCCGATGTTCATGGTCGCCGGACCGCCCTTGGTCATCACCAGGCTGGGCGGGGTGGCCACCTGGATCGAGGCGCTTCCGGAAGCGTTCTGTGGCGGGGTGTTCCACGTGACGACACCGGTATTGGTGACCGTGGTGCCCGGTGCCACCCCGGAGCCGATCGTGGCGAGGAAGTGCAGGTCGATCGTCTTCCCGGGTTGCAGCGCGCCGTAGGTCGCGGAGAAATTCGCGGTGATGACGTTGCCTGCGACGCTGACACCGGTCGCCGAGCCGTTCATGGTCGCCGAGCCGGTCACGTAGGTGAGCACTCCTGCCCCCGCCGCGTTCAGGTCGTCCGTAATCACCACCGGGTTCACAGGTTTCGTCGACGTATTGGTGACGTGCACCAGGTAGTCGAGCTGCGCACCCGGCAGCGCCGGACCGCCGCCGACAACGGAGACCTGTTTCGTGATCGTGACCGCGGACAGCGCCACGGTAACCGTATGCGCATCCTGGCAGTCAGCGACACCCGGTGTCCCGTTGGTCAGCGTGCAGGTGAATGCCTGACGCCCGGTGCTGCTGCTCGGAGCGCTGAACCACTGCGTCGCTCCCGCCACGTTGGTGAGTTGCGCCCCGTTCTGACTGTTCGGATCGAGCTGCGTCTGGTAGGTGACGATCAGGTGCTGCCCCGGGCCGATCACCGCCGCAGGCGTGAGCATGTTCAGCGTCAACGTGCAGTTGGGCGCCCCGCTGTAGCTGACCGTGTAGTCCGTGTTGAGAGTGAGCGCTCCCTTGCCCGTCACCTGCGCGCCGAGAATCTGCGGGGTCGTCGCACACATGCCACCCGTCGCACCCGACGGCAGACGGTCCTGGAGCGTGACATTCCAGGCATCGGCGTTGCCGGTGTTCTGGATGTCGAGCCCGAACTGCCCGAACTGGCCGAGATTCATGGTCGCCGGACCCGTCTTGGTCATCACCAGATTGGGCGCCGTGATGGTCAGCGGCGGCGAGACGCCTTGTTGTCCGGGCAGCGGGTAACGGAGGGTCCCGCCTATGATCGTTCCTAACGTCCAGTTGGCCGTGTTGAAGAACTGCGTGCCGGGCGAGTTCGGCGGCACGGCGTTGTTGAGCACGACCGTGACTTTGAGCACGATCTGCTGCCCGGCTGGGATCGTGGGAAAGCCGCTGAAGGTGAGCAGCCCCCCCGCGTTGGTGACGGTGAATGGCACCGCAGCGCCACTGCCCTTCCAAGTGGCGGTACTGCTCAGGTAGCTGAGCGACACACCGGTCGCGTTCAGATTGTCGGTGATCGTGATCTGACTTACGTCGCGATTCGACCCACCCGCATTGATGACTCTACCCGACAGCGGGTCGTACAGCTGCGGGAAGGTGAGCGTGTACGTGAAGGGCACTCCGATCGCGGCCGTGGTCTGTCCCGCCGGGGTCTGCTTGTCGATCTTGTCGACCGCTGTGAAGAGATTCGAGCATTTGAGGATATGCTGGCGGGTGATCGAGCCGTTGACGAACCAGACGAAGTCGTTGTGCGCCTGGCTGTCGCACGACATGTTGCCCACGAAGTCGACGTTGTTGAAGATGAGCAGCGTGTTCGACACGCTCAACCAACTGATACTGCCCCCATACGGGTTGGACGCCGGGAAGTTCTCGATGGTGCAGTCGCCGTCGATCTGCAGTAGTGTCGGCGGCGTCGGGTTGACGAAGCCATTGATCGTGCCGCCGTAAGTGGCGTCGCAGCCGGTGCCCGCGTGGGCCGGCCGCGTGCCGAACAACAGCAACGCAAGGGCGAGCAGCAGCAGCACCGTCCAGCCGCGGCGCACCCTCGCATTCGACATGGTCCAACTCGTGCTCAATCTCGTACCTCTTGCCGGCCGATCGCAGCGACAAGGGGCCGAGGCAGCCCGGGTTTCGGACTGGATTTCCGGCGGTCCCGCTGTCATGGAGCCTGCGGCTCTTTAGACCGGTGACTTTGCGTCCCCACCTTTCGGCGGGTTTGCCCTTGTCGTAAATCGGTTGTGTGCTGATCGCTCAGCTCAAGTTCATCGTCCTCACATTGCGGGCAGGAAATCGATCGGGTAGACGATAGTCACCGGCGGCACCGACTTGGCGCCGAAGTTGAACGTCTTCACCCGTTCCACCACCTGCGCCGACAGCTGCGGCGCATTCATGCTGGTCGCCTGCTGCTGGCACATCGATACGGTGCCGTCGGGCTCGATGGTCAGCCGCAGGATGATCTTTCCCTGCAGCGTCGGATCGCGGCGCAATTCCAGGTTGTACAGCCGGTAGAGCTGGGCCTTGTGGCGGTCGAAGACGATCTGGATCTCCTCGTCGGTGCGTCCCGGCCCCGGGCCGCCGCTCACCGGGCGGCTCGCCGCCGTCCCCGAGTCGATGCCGCTGGTGGCGTGAGTCAGGCCGCCGCCGTGAATGACACCGCGCTCAGCCCCGCCGCCCGCTCCGAGGCCGCGGCTGACGGCGGCCAGATTGATCCCGCCGCTGCTTCCCGGAGCGGTGGTGGTCAGCATGGAGCGCTGCGGTGACCCTGAGGAGCTGTCGGCGTTGTTGATTTGCGCCTGGGCGCCGAGTGCAGGATCGACCTGTGCCTGGGCCAGGGCGGAGAGTCGTTGCTTGAACGCCAGCAGCCCGGCCGGCTTCGGCTCCTCTACTGTCGGCTTGACCGGCTCCTCGGTTGGGGGCTGCTGCGACTTCTGTGGGGTCGGATTGACCACGGTTTTCTGCACGATCGGCTTCGGTAGCGGTGGCGGCGGCAGCACGCGCGGCGGCGGCGGCCGCGGCAGCGCCATGGTGATGTGCAGAACCTGCTCCAGGACCGCAGCTTCCAGCGTCCGCTGCTCGGGCAGACGGATCAGGAAAACGGCCAGCGCAAGAAGCAGGCAGACCGCCAGTGCCCCCAGCAACGATTTCTGGAAGCGCCGGTCGTCCTCTCCACCCCAGGTCCAGGGCATGGTGAGCGGGCGGGAATGAAGCCCGCTGATCTCCCGCTCGACGAGCCACTCCTGCCGCAGCCGCTCCTCATCGTCCTGCGCTTCGAAGAGCTCGTCCTCGATCAGACCCAGCCCGTACTGCTCGGTGTCGATCCGCTCACGGGTAGTCCGGCGGGCTGCCTCAAGATCCCCCACGTGGCTCTCGAACGCCGTGACACGCTCCGACACTCGGCGCAGCAGGGCCTCTCCGGTCGCCACTGCCTCGGCAGCACCCCAGAACAACTGCGCGCCACCGACTTTGCCCAGCTCGCCCAGGGCGTCGCAGGCCTGGTGCAGCAGGCGGTGCTGGTTGCGCTCGCTCGCCAGGGCCTCAAGCGTCGCATCGAGCGACCGCAGCTCCCCTGCCAGGGCGTCGAGCCGCTCCTGCTTCTCGCCGAGTTCCGCGAGCAGCGCCTGCTGGTCCTTCTGCTCCTGACCGTCAGCGGCCTGACCGTCGGGGGCCTGTTGATCCTTCGGCATCTGTGGATCCTCCAGCATCTGCCGATCTTGCGTTGTTACCGAATTCATGCCGTTACCTTGAGGTGGGAATGGGTCACCGTGGCCGGTGCGAATCGCCGCTAGGGGCTCTTGCCCCTGCTGACCGGCGTCTCCTTCTGCAGCACCGCGAGTGAGATCTTGCCGTAGGCTGCCGCCGAGCAGGTCGCCAGGACCTTCCTGAGAACCTCGTAGGGCAGATCCTTGTCGGCCATGACCGTGACCTCCTTGGAAGTCAGTGCGGCGTCACGCGCCGCCGCGTCCAGACCCGCGATCGGGCGCTGCAGCACCGCGCGCAGGGGCTCGATCAGCTGCACCTTCGGGTCGCTCACCTGTGCGAGGCTCACAACCGTCTCACCCTGCACTAACACGGCGTCCTTCGTGACCATCACGACAACCGACTGCTTCGGGCGCACGTCGGTGCGCGACTGGGGAATGCTGACGCCCTTGGAATTCTGCAGCACCTCCACATCGGTGGAGTACACCAGCAGGAATGCGACCAGCACCGACAGGATGTCGATCATCGGAATGAGGTTCAGTTGCGCATCGACACGCTCGCGCAGCTGGCCCGCCGACGCAAAGAACCCTGCACCCAGCATCCTCATGGCGCATCTCCCAGAGCAATGTTCGTGAACAGCGCAATCTTGACGGGCTCGGCGCCGGCCGCGGCGGTCTGCGCCCCCGCGGCGCCCTGGCCCGCGATCAGCGCATCTGTCGCCGGCACCTCCGTGCTGCGGATGGCGTCCATGGCCTGAATGAGCTCGTCGTAGGGAACCTTGGGCTCCGCCAGCACCGACGCGTCCTCGGAGGTCGGGTGCTCGCGCTTCACCTGCAGCGTGTGCTCCGTCAGGCTGAGCAGGTCGTATGCACCCTTCAGCTTCGGTACGGTGCTGATGACCCGCTTGCCGTCGCTGAGTTCGAAGCCATCTTGCCGGACAATGACCTCGAGCCGGAACGCCGGCTCCGTGGGCTTTGCGGCCGCGGAACTCGGCAGGTCGATCTGCATGACCGCGATGCGCGAGAACACCGCGGTCATCAGCAGAAAGCTGACCAGCACGGTGAAGATGTCGATCATCGGCACCAGCAGCAACTCGGCCTGCTTGCGTTCGCGACGCATCGGGAAAAGGAAACTGCGCATGGGGTGACCCTCAGGCCGACGCCGCCTGCGGCGCCTGTTTGACCAGTTCCAGCCGGCTCTCGGCCCGGGCCGCCTGACGAGCGGCGAGTGCGTTCAGGAACCGGATTGCTGCCGTCTGCAGGCCGTCACTCAGCGCCATGGTTTTCGACTGCAGGTAGGCATGCAGCACCAGCAGCGGTACCGCCGTGATGAGGCCGAAGGCCGTGCAGTTCATTGCCTCCGAGATACTCGCCGACAGCAGGTTGGCCTTTTCCGCCGGATTGACCGTCGCCACCGCGGCGAACGAGTGGATCAGGCCGCTCACCGTGCCCAGCAGGCCGAGCAGGGTTGCGACATTGGCCCCCGTCGCGAGGTAGTGGGTGCGCTTCTCGAGCTGTGGAACGATCTCCATCATGCTCTCCTGCATCGCCTTTTCCACATCGTCGCGCCGCCGCACGGCGCCCTGCAGGGCGAGCCCCATGCTGAGCACGCGCGCGATCGGGGACTCGTCCTTGCTGGTGAGCTCGCGCGCCTTCTCGAAGTCCGCGCTGGCGAGCGTCGGCTCGACCCGGGCCCAGGTGCTTCGATTGCGGGCACCCATCTTGGTGAGCGTGATATAGCGCTCGATCGCGATCGCGGCTGAAACCGCCCCCACGAGCAGGATCGGGAACATGAAGGCCCCGCCCGCCGTGAAGAACTTGACTACTGGATAAAAGAATTCCATATGCGAACCTCTTGAAAGTTACGATCTGTCAAACACTGAAAGACTGATTTCCAACCTGTTAACCACTGCGCAGGCTCGCTCACTTCGAGCCCGACTTGAATTCGTAGTACGAGAGCTCCCGCATGAAGACGTCCTTGTCCAGTGGCTGCGCCGAGGAGTCGAGCAGCCTGGAGACACTCGGCATGTCCGCGAGCTGGGAGCTCTTCCAGGGCACGAGCACCAGGGACTTCGGGGCGTCCTCGTTGCCGAGGATCGACATGCCCGACATCTTCACGTCGCCACCGGGCGGCAAGTCCTGGCTGGCCGTCGCCGCCGGGTCCGCCTTGCCATCCCGGGCCTTCGCGCCGCCGGCCTGCTTCCTGGTCCTTTGCCCAGTGACGTCGGCGGGCGCGGCCGGCGCAGACGCATTCGCCGCCGCGTTCGTGCCCGGCGCCGTCGCCGTGTCCTCGGCCGCGACGCCGCCCGCCGCGGCGAACAGTGCAAGACCTATGATGAGTGTGCGTGCCATGAGTCCTCCTAGAGCTTCGCCCTGGCGTTCAGATCGGCGATCCACTTCGCCACCTGCTTGTCGTCCGGAACCAGTTGCTGATAGGCGACGTAGTTGTCACGGGCGCACGCCGGATCAGCGAGGTACAGATCGCAGAGAATCGCCAGGTTGAGCCGCGCGTAATGGAATCCGGGGAAGACTCCGAGCGCCCGCTGGTAACTGTCCCGGGCGGCGGAGAAATCGCTCTTCCTGCGATAGACGATCCCGAGTTCGTTGTAAGCGACCAGCTGGCGGGAATCGAGCTCCACTGCGCGCTTCAGACTCGCCAGCGCGTTGTCGAGATCGCCCAGCTTGCCGTAGGCAATACCCAGATCCACATATGCCGCGGCGGCCTGGGGTGCCTTCTGGGTGACCTTGAGCAGCAAGGCGATTCCCTGGTCGTATTGCTTCGCTTCCAGCAGGCGCAGCGCATTGTCGTAGTCGGCACGAGCTTCCGCGGGGACCCGCACGTTTTCGGTCAGGAGAAAGCCGCCCGCTTCCGGTTGAAGCTTGGGATCCGCCCCGCGCGGCTTGCCGGCCGACACTGTCGTCCCGCAGCCCAGGAAAAACAGTGCCACTGCCAGCCCGGCCACGACCCGGCGCACGCCCGTTGTCCGACCGTGATCAGCGAATGCTTTCATTACCTGCTCCTGCCGTGATGGCCTGCCCGATCGCGCTGTCCGTCTGCCCGGAGGCCGTCGCACCCTGCTGCTGGGCGGGCGCCGCCGCCTGGGGGCTCTCTGGTGCCACCGCCGCACGCGGTGGCGGCTGGTAGACATACCGCTCGAGCGACCCGACGAACCCGCTGCTGATCTCGGCGCGTGCGTACCTGTCCGGTTCGAGCGCCGCGAGGCGGTCCAGGCTCTTCTGTGTCCAAGTGTTGTTCAGCGCGCGCCTCATGAGCTCGAGGTTCTTCTCGTGGATCGCGATCGCCTTCTCAACAAGTGGGTGTGCGGCGTCGGCGAGCTGCTGCTCGTAGTCCTTGAGAGCGTCCGCGCCGAGATCGCCCGGGCGCTGCGAATCGCGCAGCGATTGGCTGAAGTTCGCGTAAATCTCGGCCATGTAGAAAGTCGCCGCCGCGGTGACCTCTCCGACCTGGTAATCGACCAGCCCGCTGAAAGCCTTGGTTGCAGCGTCCATACTGCGTTGCTTCTCCTGCAGGCTGCGATCGAACGGCTGCACCAGCTTGAGCGCCGCGAACTGCTCGTAAATCGGCTGCGCCAGCACCAACGCTGCGCGCGCTGCGACATTGCGGGTGCGATCCGTGCGCTCGCTTCCCGCCGCGTTTTCTGCCCGCACGATCTCCTCGAGCTGACGGTGGTACTGGGCCTGATCCGCCCTCGACTTGTAGATATCCGCGATCTTGGAGCGCGTCTCCACCGCCGCCTCGAACGGCCTGGGGAACTCCGCGACATACTTCGAGTACGCCTCCAGCGCACGCTCGGAATTACCTGCCTGCCCATACAGGTCGCCCGCCTGCAGCAGCGCCTCGGCGCGCAACCGCGGATTCGCCGACTCCCTCGCGACGCGCTCGTACTCGCCGGCCGACTGGGACAGCTGCCCGGCCTGCTGGTACGCGTAGGCGATCTGCTTGGTCGCCTCCTTCTGCAGTTCGTGCTCCGGAAAGCTGCGCCGGAACTCCTCCAGAATCTGGGCCGCGGCTGCCCAGTCTTTCAGGCGCAGCAGGGCCGCCCCGGCGTCGTACTCGGCCGCCGCGCAGATCTTGGACGTCGGGGCAACCTGCTTGACGCGCACGAAGTGATTGGCCGCGCTCCGGTCGTCCCCCGCCTGGTTGGCCTGCTCGCCCTGCTTGTAGATGGAGGCCGCAAGGTTCTCCACCAGATCGGCACGCGAGGCATCGCCCGGCGCCGTGGCTTCCAGTACCTGGCTGTAGGCCTGCTCCGCGTTCGCATAATCGGACAGCCCGAAGGTGGAGTGTGCGACGACGAGCCACGCGTTGCGGCGCACGCCGGGCGCCGCGCCCGGGAACTTCTCGATGAGGTGCCGGCCGGAGTCGCGCGCCAGCACCAGGTCCTTCATCTCGTACGCGTCCTCGGCCGCCGCCGCCAGCACGACCGCCGCCTGCTCGTGCTGCGGGAACGTGTCGGCAAACCTGATCGAACTGGTGATCGTGTCGCGGCGCGCCGCGTCCTTCACGTCGGCACCGGCCACCTTCAGATACTCGCGATGCGCGTAGATGGCCGCATAGCCCGCCGCCGCCGACTGGGAGTGCGCCGGGTAATCGTAAGCGGTGACCTCGTACTCGTGCGCAGCCGCCGGGTAGTCGTGATTCTCCAGCATGAGATCGGCGAGCTGGTAATCCAGCTGCGGCGCCTGACTGTCGGTGTGGAACGAACTGAGGAACTCCCGGTACCAGTGCGTGGCCTCAGCGTAGTTCTCCGCCCGCTGCTCGTGCTGCTTCGGATCCTGGTACTGCGCGTGATAGTAGTTTGCCAGGTCCTTCAGGTTGCCCTTGAGGTAGCTCAGCACTTCCGGCGACTTGTTCACGTCGAAGTGATGCCAGTACTCGCCCTGCAGGCCGTACGTAGCCGCGAACTCCTTCTTCCCGGCCAGCACCAGGTGCGGGAACCCGCCCTTGTCGTATATCTCGATCACCCGCATGCCGAATTGGGGTGAGACCCGGTGGAACGGATACAGGGCCACGAAGGACTTGTAGACCGTAGCAGCGTCCTGGTATCGCAGCTTCGCAAAGTAGAACTCCGCGAGCTGACGGTAGACGCGATCCTCGTACGCCCTGTGTCCGCTGGTGGCGAAGTACGGCCCGATTGCTTCGGGGCCGCCGAGATTCGAGAAGCTCAGGCTGACGACCTGGAAGGTATCCTCGATGCGCCGCTGCTCGGCCTCGGTATGCTTCGCATCGAAGTCATAGCCGCTCTTGACCTTGTAGTCGAGGAGTGCGAAGAACCGGGGCAGAGCCTCTTGATAGAGTTGCTGCTTGTACAACGTCCATCCCAGCTTGTAGAGCGCGAGCTCGTAGTACTCCGAGCCGCTCCCGCCGTCCGCAATTGCCGCGTACGACCTCTCCGCCTCACGATATTTCCTTGCGATGAAGAAGCGCTCCGCGCGCCTGAACTGCACCTCGTCCGCGAACCGCGAGTGCGGATTTTCACCGACCAGCTGCTCCATGACTCTCAAGGCCTCCTCGGTCTGCCCCAGCTCGTCGTAGGCGCGCGCCTTCTGGTAGAGCACCTGGTCACGGAACGCGTACTGCGGATACTTCGCGAGCAGCTCGTCGTACAGCTTGATCGCCTCGAGCGGGCCGGCGCTCGCGGGATCTCCATCCATTCCGCCCGGCAACGCCAGCTGCGGAGCCGCGTTCGCGGGCGGGATTCCCGGCTGGGACGCAGCCCGCTGCTCCAGATCACGTTCCGATGCCGCCGAGGGACCGGAGCCCGGCGCCTCCGGGTGGGACCGCGTTGCGGTGCGCGCATCGAACTTCGTGACTGCCGGCGCGCGCAACGCGGTAGCGTGGTCTCGCCCGGGGCTGCCCATCGGTTCGGCCTGCGCGGCGCCTGACGCCGGCGCGACGGACTTCGCTTGCGTGCCACTTTGCGACGCGGGCAGCTCCACGAGCTTGCCGTCGCCCTGGATTCCGAACTCCTTCTCGATCTTCAGGTCCGCCAGGCGCCGCATGGCCTCCGGTGCCAGCTTGCTGTCCGGGGCCTCCTTCAGGAAGTCGCGGTAGCTCTGCACCGCCTGGTCAAGACCCTGGTCGACCGGCACCTCCTTGGTATCCGCCCGCACCTGATGGAGGCTCGCCAGGGTCCCCGCCTGGTCGACGTGATGCGCGCAAGCCCCTAACAGCGACAGCAGCAGCGCGGCGCCTGCGGCGCGAACGGTCGGCTTCATGGCGTACCTCCGCCGGCATGCTGCTTCAGCGCCCTGTCATAGCTGTCGGCCACCGCGTAGCGCGCCTGGACCTGGTAGGCCTCGAGACGCTGCCGGCGTGTGTTGAGTTCATCGATGGCAACCGCCTCGATCACCTGGCCTTGCCGCGCCAGCAACGTATCCACGCGTTGCAGCGCCTCGCCGACATGTGTGCGCAGCCGCTTGATGGACTGATCGTAGCCCACGTAACTGTGCACTGCGGCCTGCCGCGCCCGTACGAATGCGGTGTAGCGCTCGTGCAGGAGTCGTACGTCTTCGTTCAGGTCGCGCAGATCCTTGTGGGCCTGCGTCAGGCGCTCCGGATACTCCGTGTACAGGCGCCAGGTCAGCAGGCCCTGCAGGCGTTGCACCCGGGCCTGCAGCGCGTCGTGTTCCGCACCACTGCCGGATCGCAGCGCCCTCCCGATCTTGCGCAGGCTCTCCAGCGCCAAGCGCTCGTCCGCGGTGGCCAGCAACTCAGGCCGCGGCGCCGTCAGAATGTCCTGAAGACGCTTCTGCAGATGCTCACGCTGCTCGAGTCGCAGGCGCATCTGCGAGTCCAGTTCGCGGAAGTGTGCATCGACCTGCGGCAGCAGCGGCTCGTAATTCGCGCGCCGCAGCCGAATCAGGTCCTCGAATGCGGCGAAACTGTCTTGCCAGACGAGCAGCCGCCGGTGCAGATCCTCCAGGTCCAGATAGTTCTGCAATGCGGTCTGGAAATCGTTCGATGCCATCAGCTCTGTCAGGTAAAAGGTCTCCGGGGTATCGGGCAACGTGCGCAGGCGCACGACCCAAAGGTTGTCCTGGTTGATTTCCTCGCGGATCAGGGCCTGCAGGAACTTCCCGGCGCGGATACTGCGCATCGACGCGTCCGCTTTCTCCAGCTCCTTGCCGAAGGCATCGAGCGCCTGGCCGTAAAGGAGCGCCGCGCGCCCGTACACCTGCAGCTTGCTGTAAGCAAACGGCAGCGCGAGCCTGGCCTCCTGCACCGCGGCATCGGTTCCATCGCGCTCGATGAGCATGCCCCAGGGCACGAGCGCCTTCTGATAGTCATGTGCCGTGACCTCGGCCCACCCGGTGCTCAGCAGCGCGAGGTTCGAATACGGTCCGTCCAGGCGCACGCGGTCGAAGGCCAGCTGTGCTGGTCCGTACTCCGTCGACTTGAACAGGAGGCTCCCGAGGACCATGTTCGACTTGTCGCGGACCGCGGCCGTGGCCGAGACGCGACTGTCGATCTGACCAGCCTTCTCCAGCTGGCGCAGCGCCTCCGCGTTATGGCCCGCCTGCAGCAGCGCGATGCCCAGGTTGTAGGCCGCAAATCCCTTCAGGCTTTCCGCGCCCTGCAGGCGCTTGAGCACCTCCACCGCGTCCGCCGGCCGCCCGAGAGCCGAGTAAACATTGGCACGGAGGAATTCCAGATCGTCCTTGATGTTGTCCGGCACTGTCCCTTGAATCCGCTCCAGCGAATGCAGCGCATCCTCGGGCTGATCCTTCTGGAACTGGATACGCGCCAGCCGGTACGCCGCCTCGTTCTTGACGGGCTGCTCCACGTCGGCATCGAGAACTGCCTTGATGGCCCGCCCGGCACGCAGATGCATGCGGTAGCGCAGCTCGAAGTCGCCGACCGAGAAATCCGCCTGCCTGATGTGGTACTGGAGTGAATCCAGCTCCGGCTCGTCGACGCGATGATGCTGGGCCAACTCGGCATCGAGGCGCTCCAGCGCGTCGAAGTATTGACCCTGATAGGCCCGGTACAATGCTTCTCCGAAATACAGATCGCGCAGTTCGGCAGCGACGGACGGCTGAGCCGCGACCGCGGCCAGCACTACTCCCATCGACAGCCATTGCGACCTGATACGCATCGGCGGCTACCAGTCCCCGAGATGAATCCCGGGCTGCGGGGTATCCGGGCCCGCCAGCATCACCCCGAGCGATTTCGGCTTGATCTCCTTGGTGAAGGGAAAGCGCTCGGTCTGGGTGTAGTCCTTGCCGTTGGCGAGCTTGGCGCTCACCGAGACCTCGATCTCGTGCGTGCCGGTTGCGATGTTTCCGCTGTAGACCCGCTGCACGCCCCCTCTGCGCAGGGCATCGAGCTCTTTGAAGCTGTAGATATAGTGAGTGGCGAGATGTCCATCGATCTGGATCTGCACGGCATCGAGGCGCAGCGTCTCGCCGTGCGCCAGCGACACGAACACTGCGAGATGCGTGTCGGAGGGATAGAGCAGTTTCTCTTCCAGCTGGTTGAGCTCCGCCGCGATGCTCAGGACGTCGGTTTTGACCTCCTGAACCTGCTCGTCCAGACCTTTCATCTGTGCCCGGGCGCTTTCGTCCGCCGGACTGGGCCGCGCCCAGATGCACAGCAGCGCGCTCATCACGATCAAGAAATGCTTGTGCATTCGCTCTGCTCTCCTTTCCACCCGCTGCCGTGACGCAACGCGCACCGATGCAGTCCGGTGGAAGGACTGGAGTTCGGCGGTCCCGCTGTCGTAGAGCCGAGGCTCGTTAGACCGGAGACTTTGCGTCGCCACCTTTCGGTGGGTTTGCCGTTTTCGAATCCAAACGCTGCCCGGGTTTCAGCCGGGCGGCTTTATCAGCAACACCACACTCCGTGCTCCGGAGCGCTCCTCAACCCTGCCTTCGCTACCGGCCGGCTAAAAACACCCGCTTTCCCATCCGGCGCCGCGCATCACTCAGTGCTGCGCCAAAATGCGGGCCTTGCTGGCATCGTAAGTCTCACCGCTCAGCACTCCGGCCTCCTTCAATCGAAAGTGCTCGCGCATCTCATCGCGCAGGTGCTCGGCCCTGGTGGAACGGCCCGCCGCCGCGGCCAGTCGCACATGAGCCCCGAGCTTGCGCATGAATGGGCGGATCCTGCGCAGCGTGCCGGCACCGCCGCAGTACTCCAGCACCGCAACGCGACCATGGAGGCTGTGTAAGGCGACGGTCTCGACCAGCCGCACCGCGACCGCCAGATACGCAAGCGTCGCCCCGGCAAACAGCGTCGCGGAAACCTCGGCAGCAAGATGCCGCGGTCGCGAGGCCGTTTCCGCCGCATACCACATGGCCCCCGCGCCTGTAGCCGCCGTCAGCGCCAGCGCCATCCAGATGCAACGCCATGGAATATGGCGCGTCAACGCGAAGGAGGGATCGACAAAGCGCAGATCGAGCACGTACTCCCGGGCGGCAGTTCCGCTCTGACCCACTCGGATCCCAAGGTAGTAATAGTCGATGATGGAGAGATGCAGGCTTCGCCGCCGCAGCTGGGAGCGACACCGCAGGGACGCGTGCACCCTGCGCCGCGATTGAAGCTGCGGTACTTCGCGTGTCTCCGCTTCGAGAACGATGTGCTCGGTCGCTTGCAACCGGTTGTCCCCATCCGTTATGTAAGGCAACTATGAAAGCAGGCGCGGCACTGCGCGGCCCGGAACTGGTTCACGTAATTTCGCGGTCTGTTCGTCGGTGCGCATCTTTTGAATGTTGTTGTCGCCAAAGACTTACATCATGCACTTGACTTCCGTCGCCGACTGCCGACAGTTGTGTTTCATTCGTTTATCGCCTCCACATCGGGATCGCGCGGTGACGGAGCGCTTGCTCAAGCCACCCAAGGACGGCGGAGATCGCCCGAGCTGGAGTTGCACTCTGAATGGAGTATCACGTTTCGGTTTTCATCGCCGATCAAAAGAGTTGTCAACTGCAACTGGCTCTGATTCGCCGCGAATCAGATCCTCCGAGAGAGAAAAGACTTGAGGTGACGAAGTACATTTGTCGAGCGCTACAGCGTCGAATTGAGATAGGGAACGCCTTCTCGAGCGGGCCGCCACTGCGAAGATCTTCGCGATTTCAGCCTGGCTCCCGGAGCCAAACGCATGATTCTATTGTGTCTTTTATCTTTTTGAGCTCGCCTCGCTAGTATCCCAAGAACTCGGATGAGGACCATTTTGGCAGCCCTAGATTTGACCAGCGGTTTACATCGATCTTTGAGCAGTCTTACCATTGGAGCGCTGGCGTATCTGTGCTGACCCCGAGGACGGCTGCACCCTTTGGTACTCTCAGGAATACTATAGGACGACCGGTGCGTTTAACTGGAATACTCGTGTGGCATCGCTCAGGTTCAACTCATGCAAGGGAGGGGCGGAATAGGTTGGCCAATCTCACTCGCATCGTTGCCGCTTCCTTTGATGAACCGGGTTGGGACTACGGAACCAGCCGCGGCCCGTATTCCAAATTTCATATTGCCAACGGCGCCAAGTATTGCGTGTATAACAATCGCTTGATGCCAGTCTCGCAACGAATCGGCAGGATAGACGGCTATTGGGCACTTCGTACAAAGGCCGGACTATTCGATACCGGGGAACGTCCCATCCAGATCAAAGGCCCCGATGCAGCCAAGTTTTGCAATCTCGTCTTTACTCGGGACTGCACAAAGATCAAGACGGGACGAGCTGGATATGGACTTCTTTGTTACCCCAACGGCAAGCTTCTGTGCGACGGGGTCTTGCTTCGCTTGGCGGAGGACATGTTTTGGTATAGCCAGGCTGACGGGCCAGTCTTTTCGTGGCTCATCGCGCACTCGCAAGACCTCGACGTGGAGATATCCGACCCCGGGTCGTGGGTTCTCCAAATCCAGGGACCCGAATCGCTAAAGATTCTCGCGTCTTTGAGCGATACTGGGCTACCGCAAGACTTCAAGTACTTCTCCGTCGCGAATGCCACCGTCGCGGGACAACCGGTCTTGCTCACGCGCACTGGTTGGACCAACGAAATGGGATTCGAGATCTACACACTACCGAACAGCGGAAAGTTCGACGGAGAGAAGCTGTGGCAGCGCTACTTAGCGGCGGGAATTCCGCATGGCATGGAGATATGCGGGCTTGACAGCATGGACATCCGTCGCATCGAGGGCGGGATCTTGAACAACGGTTCCGATATGGATGAAACCATGACACCGTACGAAGCGGGTCTAGGCGTGTTCATCGACCTCACCAAGGAGCACTTCATCGGTAAGCGCGCCTTGGCCAATGCGCAATCGAACTCTCGCATTATGGGACTCAAGTGCGAGGGTGGCGAACCTCTCAGGGAAGGGGAGATTACCATTGCCGGAAAGCGTGCGGGATTCGTCACTGCGGGCGCTTGGTCGCCGTTTCTTACCTGCGGAATAGCCATCAGTCGCCTGGATAGCCCGAAGCCAGCGGGAACCTGGAGCGAGGTCCTCTGCCGCGACGGTAAAATGCACCGGGCGGTCTTCGACGATCTCCCCTTGTACGACAAGGAAAAGAAAATCCCTCGCGGACAGGAAACCACAATTCCGGTGCGCAAACCCGGCACGTAACAGCGACAGTCTTCATGCGCAGCGCAACCGCAACCATTAAGCGATGCTCGTGGGTCAGAGTCGATGATCCGCTGATGCTCCAATACCATGATCGCGAGTGGGGTGTCCCAGTCCACGATGACCGCAGGCACTTCGAGTTTCTCGTGCTCGAAGGCGCACAGGCTGGGTTGAGCTGGACGATAGTACTGAAGAAGCGGGAGGGTTATCGGCGCGCTTTCCAAGGGTTTGATCCGGAGAAAGTCGCGCGATTTTCCGTTCGACGAATCGAGAAGCTCGCATTAAATACTGAGATCATTCGCAACCGCATGAAGATCGAGGCCGCCGTGCGCAACGCGCGCGCCTTTCTCAAAATCCAGGAAGAGTTCGGAAGCTTCGACTCCTATTGCTGGCGCTTCGTTGACGGACGGCCAAAGCTCAACCGATGGAAGATCATGCGACAGATTCCTGCGACTTCGCTCGTATCCGACGCGTTCAGCAAGGACCTTAAGCATCGCGGATTCAGTTTCGTTGGTTCGACGGTCGTGTATGCCCACATGCAGGCGGTCGGCATGGTAAACGATCACCTCGTCGATTGTTTCCGTTATCGGGAGATCCGGCGGGATTGGAAGACGGGATTTTCCGCGTAACGAAGAGCGCGGCGGCCGTCTCGCTCGTGAGTTCGGGTATCACACAAGGTACCGGACCCCGTCTTGGCCGGAGACTTGCGGACGCCCTTGATCATGCGTCGCAACCGGGTCATTTACATCGTCACGCGGTAGGGTGATCATGTGCTTTAGGCGTGGATCCTGCGTGCAGCGTTACCGGACTGATAACGCGAAATCGATGACACGAAATCGATAGCATCAGGAGAATTTGCGTCGTGATTGAGGCTGGCGCAATGAATCGTTCGCATCGGAATCAAGGCCTCGTCGTCTTATTGATTCCTTTGTTCTTCGCGTTTCTCCCGGTGCAACGCGCCCATGCCGCGGTGACCAAGACCTTTGTCCTCAACTATTTCTATCCGGCCACCTATTACGGCGACGACACGTGTCCCCAGGGGTTGAATCCCCTGCCCGACGTGTTCTTTAAGCGCGACTTGAAGATCCTTGGGCTCCCGCAGGCCGAAGTGGATGCGATGTTCGACAAGGATTACAACAATCAGAACGGAAAGCCGACGACGAACTGGGTTTCGGTCGCTGCGACCCGGGGCAATGGCAAAGACAATGTGTATTTGCACCCGACCACGGTACCCGACGCACACTTGCTGCCGGCGGTCGGGCGATTCGGGTATGGCTTCAATCTCGATGGCAAAGGCGCCGCCTCGTCCGAGGCTTACGAAGATCCGGAGACGCATGAAAAGGGCGTCAACAACCGGCTCTTTCGCGCGCTCGGCTGTATCCCGGCCTACAAGGGCTCCCCGCCACCCCAGCCGCCGCTCGAACCCGAATATCGGTGGGATTCCACGCGCTCAGCGATGGGTGCATGGCTGATCTCGATCAGAGGCGAGGACTTGAGCAAGGACGGCGACGTTACGGTGACGTTCGAAAGCTCGATCGACCCAGTCACCACCCAGGACGCCAACGCCCATGTCCGGGCGGACATGACCTATCGCATCGTCGCACACCCGGCGTCGCGCAATGTGCTGCACGGCGTGATCAGAAACGGTCTGGTCACCACGGACCCCGCCACGATCGTGATGAAATGCGATGCCTACATTCAGCCGGTCTACGAATTTCGCCAGGCGCGCATACGCCTGAGGCTGAAGCCCGAGGGCCGTCTGGAAGGCGTTCTCGGTGGCTATCAGCCCTGGTACCCGATCTATTGGAGCCACGCCAAAGTCGGCTACATCGACGAGCGCGGCTTCGGCGTCGACACACCCGCGCTCTATTATGCACTGCACCGCAATGCCGACGCGTATCCCGATCCCAAGACCGGCGAGAATACGGCCATTTCCGCGGCCTATATGATCGAGGCAGTTCCGGCCTTCATCATCCGGGACAACGCCCAAAATGCGGCTCGCCGACCGAGCCAAGCGGAATTTGGCGATCCCAGCATGAGTGCCTTGCACCTCTGCGTGACACTGACCCGCTGCGCCGGGTCGGTGGCGTCGGCGTTGACCCGAGCCCTTGTTGGGTCCGCCGAGCCGAAATCGCCCGGCGGACCGCCCATCGCGCGCCGCCTCAGGCCCGACCAATATCGACGCGTCATCGCCGATGTTTTTGGCCCGACCATCAAGGTCGAAGGTCGGTTCGAACCCGACGTTCGCGATGACGGCTTGTTCGCGGTCGGCGTCGGCCACGTCGGCGTCACCTCGACCGGCATGGAGCAGTATGATGCAATGGCTCGGGGCATCGCCGCGCAAGCCGTCAGCGAGAAGCACAGAGGCACGCTGATTCCGTGCAAGCCAGACTCCGCGACGGCACCTGACGATGCGTGTGCCGCTCAGTTCTTAGCCAAGGCGGGACCCCTCTTGTATCGGCGGCCCCTGACCCGGGATGAACTCAACGAGGCTGTCCTGCTCGCGAGCGGCGCGGCGCAGACGTTGAAGAGTTTCTACTCCGGCTTGGAAATGAGTCTTGCTGGAATGCTGGAATCGCCGCAATTTCTGTTTCGCCAGGAAGTTGCCGAACCCGATCCGAATCATCCCGGCGCATATCGCCTGGACGCCTACAGTAAAGCATCGCAACTCAGCTTCTTCCTGTGGAACGCCGGGCCCGATGCGAAACTGATGGCGGCTGCGCAAACGGGCAAGCTCAATACCGAATCGGGGTTGGCCCATGAAGTAGACCGGATGCTGCAATCGCCGCGTCTCGAAGCGGGCGTGCGCGCCTTCTTCACCGACATGCTGCAATTCGATCTCTTCGATACGCTCGCCAAGGACGCGCAGATCTATCCCAAATGGACCGCCAAGATTTCGCAGGACGCGCAGGAACAGACGCTGCGCACCATCGTCGATCTCGTGCTGACGCAGCATGGTGACTACCGCGATCTTTTCACGGCCCGGAAAACCTTCCTGACGCCGTTGCTGGGTTCGCTCTATGGCGTACCAGTGGCGCAGACCAGTGGCACCGAGCCGCAGCCCTACGCATTTCCCGAAGACGATCCGCGCGCAGGGATGCATGCACAGGCGAGTTTCGTCGCGTTGCACTCGCATGAGGGATTGAGCTCCCCGACGCTGCGCGGCAAGGCGTTGCGCGAGCTTCTGCTGTGCGAGCCGGTTCCTGCACCACCGGGAAACGTCAATTTCGCCATCGCCCAAGACACCCACAATCCCAACTTCAAGACGATGCGCGAGCGGCTGACGGCGCACCGCACGGATCCGAGTTGCGCTGGCTGCCACAAGTTGATGGATCCGATGGGCCTGGCGCTGGAAAATTTCGATTCGGATGCCGGATACCGATCCGCAGAGAACGGCCAACCGCTCGACACCAGCGGCGAGTTGGACGGAATCGAATTCAGTGACGCCGCCGGACTTGGCCGCGCGCTGCACGAGAATCCCGCAACCGCTCCGTGTTTCGTGCGGCGGCTCTATTCTTATGCGACAGGGCGTCCCGCGGCGCGGCGCGATATGGCGTGGATACGCTACCTCGAGAAGAGCTTCGCCGAAGACGGCTACCGGGCGTCCGACCTGATGCGGCGCATCGCAACGAGCGAGAATTTTTACCGGGTCACGGCGTCGACGCCCATGCTGGCTTCGCGTGGCGCATCGATGGAGGAGACAGCGAGATGAATTGCGTTTCCAAGCTGAGCCGCCGGCGCGTCTTGCGCGGAATGATGGGCGGCGGCGCCATTACGGTCGGCCTACCGTTCCTCGATTGCTTTCTCGATTCGAACGGCGCGGCGCAGGCGGCCACCGGCGCTCCGCTTCCGGTGTGTTTCGGCACCTGGTTCCATGGGTGCGGACTCAATCCCGGACGCTGGGAACCGAAGACGGTGGGGCCGAACTATGAGTTCGGGGTCGAGCTTCAACCTCTCACGCCGTTCAAGAGCAAGATCAACGTCTACAGCCAGATGTCGGCGCTGCTCGATGGCCGGCCGCGCGGCGCCCACACCGTGGGCCCCGCGGTGATCTTGCAGGGCACGACGCCGCCGACACTGGAGCACGCGTTCAATCCCGAGCCCAGCCTCGACGTTTTGGTCGCCGATGTCATCGGGAAGCGTAGTCGTTTCCGTTCGCTCGAGGTATCGTGCACCGGCAATCCAATCAGCACGCACAGCAAGCGCGCCGGCAGCGCGATGAACCCGGCGGAGATCTCCCCGCTGGCGCTCTACAGGCGAGTCTTCGGGTCGGAGTTCAAAGACCCGAATGCGGTGGACTTCACGCCCGATGCGACCGTGATGGCTCGGCGCAGCGTGTTGTCGGCAGTCAGCGAGCAGACCAAGCGCTTGATGAACCAACTCGGAGCGGCCGACCGTGCGCACCTTGACCAATATTTCACATCGCTGCGCGAACTCGAACAGCAGCTCGACTTGGAGCTTCAAAGACCCGCCCCACTCGCCGCGTGCTCGGTACCGGTCGGCCCGGAAAACACTCCCGTCGGCACCGAAGTGGCAGAAGTGTCGGCCAATCATCGGTTGTTTGCCAGGCTCCTTGCCCACGCGTTGGCATGCGATCAGACGCGGGTGTTCAACGTGATGCTGACGGACGGACTGTCGCAGCTGCGCTTCGCGGGCGAGGCCAATACCCAACACCTGTTCACGCATGAAGATCCGATCGATGAGAAGCTCGGCTATCAACCCAACGTGGTGAGGTTTGTCCCTCCAGTTCTGGATAATCTCACCGTCCTGCTCACTGAATTAGACGCCATTCGCGAAGGCGACAGGACTTTGCTCGATCGAATGCTGGTGCTCGCCTACACCGACTCCGGTTACGCCAAGAACCATACGACCGACAACATCCCGATGCTGACGGCGGGCAGCGCCGGCGGTCGGATGAAGACGGGCATCCACTTCGCGGCCGCCAAGGGAGACCCCGTCACGCGCGTCTCGCTCACTGTCCAACAGGCCGTCGGTGTTCCGGTCAGTAGTTTCGGCACCGAGTCGAACAGGACCTCGAAGACCATCACCGACGTGATGGCGTAGCAGTCTGCGCGCCGTCGGCATGTTCACGGGATTTCCACGCGGGGCGCTGTGGGTGGGCACGGCGTCGGTCGCGTTGCTGGTAGCCGCGCGTTTCTATGGGTCGCCGCATCAAGAACCGACCTCTGATGCATCGCCGGTCCCGATCGCGACGCCACCGGGAATTACCCTGCAACTGCGTGTGAGCGGGGATAAGGAGCGGGTCGCGACAGCCGCGGAATTGGTCTATGCCGACTCGCGCGGCATGACTCTTTATACCTACGACAAGGATACGCCGCGCGGCACAGCCTGTGCGGGCGACTGCGCCGCCGCGTGGCCGGCCGCCCTGGCGCCGCTCACAGCAACGCAATCCGGGGACTGGTCGCTGCTCGAGCGCGCCGACAGAACCAAGCAATGGGTTTATCGCGGCGCGCCCCTCTATCGGTTCGCCAACGACAAGGCGATCGGCGACGCCGCGGGCGATGGCGCGGACGGCGGTGCCTGGCATGTTGCTGTTTTTCGGCCAGGCGCGAGTATGGCTCTGCCCGACGGCATCGCAATCCGGGAAATCGCCGACGCCGGCGGCGTAGGCTTGGTCGATTCCCTGGAGCTGATCCTCTACGCATTCGAGGGCAACGCGAGCCACCCCAAGCCTTCCTGCGACGCCTCGGATTGCGCACGACTCTGGGTTCCGCTCGAGGCCCCCGAGATCGCCAACGCGGTGGGCAACTTTCTCGTGATCGCGCGCGACGACGGCATCGCCCAATGGACGTACCGGGGCAAGCCGCTCTACAAGTTCGCCGCAGATCAGAAGCCCGGCGACGTCAACGGCATTGGCGTCGATTCTCGGTTCGCCGTCTCCTTGATCGTCCGTTTTTTCATGCCCGACGACGTAACCATCCGCCGGACAATCGAGCTGGGCGATATCCTCGCAACCCGCCGCGGCGCGACGCTCTACCAGCGTGACCGCGTGACGATGGCGGAGCGGCATCAGTTTCGCACCGACCACGGGTCGCCCGCACTGGGCCGCTGGTTCGGCACCTCGACCTGCGACGAGAATTGCACGAAAACCTGGCCGCCCTTTACCGCGCCGGCAGATGCGCTTCCATCGGGATATTGGGACGTCCTCACGAGACCCGACGGCACGCGGCAGTGGGCGTACAAGGGCTTTGCGCTGTACACCTACGCGCCGGACAAGCCGGGAGATATCAGCGGCAACGCGATCTATTCTCTGGCGCAGATCCGCGGCAACGAGGTGTCAGCGGCGCCTAACCGCCTTGCAGCTGCCGACGTCGATCCGAATGATTTCGTCGGGGGCGCCGCCCCCGGTCGCGGTGTCAGCGCCATGTTCTGGCACGCGGTAGTCCCGTAGTCGATGCCCATGCAACACGGTAGACGGACGATCATCGCCGGCCTGGGCACCGCGCTGATCAGCATGGCGGTGAGCGACCTCGACGCCGCGAACGTCGCGCCGCCTCCGGACACGCACCAGCCCCTCGTTGAACAGGGTCGCTATCTTGCAACCGCCGGCGATTGCGTTTCCTGCCATACGCGGACGAACGGCGCACCCTTTTCCGGCGGCCGCCCCCTGAACACGCCATTCGGCGTGATCTACTCGGCGAACATCACGCCAGACCCAAACACCGGAATCGGCGCCTGGTCGGAGCAGCAATTTGAGCGCGCGCTGCGCGAGGGAATCGCGGCTGACGGAACCCATCTCTACCCGGCGTTTCCGTACACCGCATACACCAAGGTGACGGACCAGGACATACACGCGATTTACGCTTATTTGCGGACGTTGAAGCCCGTGAACTACGTGCCTCCTGAGAACAAGATGCCGTTTCCGTTCTCGATCCGTGCCTTGGTGACGGGTTGGAACGTATTGTTTTTCGACCGCGGCCGCTATGCGCCGAACGCGTCGCGGTCGGCCGAGTGGAACCGCGGTGCCTATCTCACCCAGGGTCTCGGTCATTGCGGTGCTTGTCATACGCCGCGGAATTTTTTGGGCGGCGAGCGCAATTCAGTAGCGCTGACTGGCGGCGACTACCTTGGCGAAATCACCGACGAAGTCGTGGACAATAGGATCACGCCGATGGACGAGAGCACGGTGCGTCCTTGGTCCTCGGCAAACCTGACGCCGGCGCCGAGCGGACTGGGTGCCTGGTCGCTCGACGCGATCGCTGACTATCTTAAGACCGGCCATAGTGCGCGGGGCGCAGCTTTCGGCCCCATGAGCGAGGTGATCGGCAACAGCACCAGTCACTTGAGCGACAAGGATATCCATGCAATAGCGGTTTATCTCAAGAGCCTCCCGCCCGCTGCGCAGAGTGCACCGGGTAAACCCGCGGCCGATGTTCTTAAGGTAGGCGAGGTCGTCTATACGACCCGATGCGCGGACTGTCATCTGCCGACCGGTCTGGGAATGCCGCGTATTGCAAACGCTGATGCGTCCAAAACAGCGCCGCCGCTGGCTGGTAACGCGGTTCTACAGGCACCGAATCCGGCAACGCTCATCAACGTCATCTTGTATGGCGCGCATGAAGCGACCCTCACCGATGGCTCGTGGCCTAAGATGAGCGGGTTTGAATTGAGCGTCGGCTTGGACGACGAACAAATTGCGGCCCTGTGCACATACCTGCGATCCAGCTGGGGCAATCGAGCCGGGCCGGTAAACGCCGCCGCCGTCGCCAAACAACATTGACTCCGCGTGAATTCCCAATGCGTCAACCCAGGACGAATCGAATGAAGATCAGAGTGGCATTGGCCACTGCCCTGACGTTAGTGATCGGTGGCCCAATCGCGAAGGCCGCGCCCGATTGCAACAATCTCTTCGGGCAGCACTGTCTCATCAAGCTGCCGACGGGCGTGCACATGAGCTATTTCGAACTGGGGTCCACAGCCGGTGAGACGCTGATCTTGTTGCACACGGATACGACCAGCGCCGTCGAATGGGCGTGGACCGCGGGCGCACTCCTGAGCATGGATCCCAATCTTCACGTGTTCGCCCTCGACCAGCGCGGCGCGGGCGCGACCGACCTTCCCAACACTGCGCGCTGCTGGTCGAAGCCCAATCTGTGCATCACCCGCGCCGACCTTGCGGCCGATCTGTTGGCGTTCATGAATGCAAAGGGGATCGCCAGGGCCACGCTGGTGGGACATGCGATGGGGGCGGGAGCGGCCCGCATCCTGGCGGTCAATCATGCGGAACGTGTGGTGCGGCTGATACTCTCTGGTACCGGAATGCCGCCTCCGACGGGCGCTGCGCCAACCATCCCCGTGCCGCAATCTGTGCTCACAGCGCAACCGCCCGGTGTACGGACCGATGGAATGGCCGCGCTGGGGTGGCAGAAAATGCTGGAGGCAAAAGGCGTCCACTGGCCGCGGGGCGCCCTTCACATGCGTCCCCTCGACATCGACCCCGACGCCGTCCGGAATATTGCGCAGCATTGGGACATTTCGGTGATCGCCGCCCCGGAAGTAGTCCAAGCCATTGCCGCGCAGACAGCGGGGGAGTCGCTGGCGAGTTGGGGCACGCTCGATCCGACCCCCTCGCCGCCCGACCCTCCTGAGAGACTGGATACGCTGTCGGTTCCGACGCTCGTACTGTGGGGAAGCGAAGATGCCGGCCTCTCTAGGGCGTCGCAGGACCGGTTGATGGAGGTTCTCAGGCGAGCAAGTAAGACCCACAAAGGGATGTACTTCTATTGGAAGCAATATGGCGTGCGGCCGCCACCCCCATCCGGCGACAAGCATGAAGCCGACGACATCGGCCACAATTTGTCGTGGGAAGCACCGCGCGAGCTCGCGGCGGATATCGACAGCTTCGTCCGCACAGGAACTCCGACGCGCGATCTCTATAGAACAGATGCGCCCGCAGATATACACAAGATCATTGTCGAACCCGGAAAAGCGACTGTCGTGTCCTCGAGGCCTTGAGAGGGCCTCCCGGAGTACCCATCGCTACAGGTAACTACAACACCGCTTCGGGGAGCAATGCGCTTTCCTCGAACGCGTACGGAAACGACAACACCGCTGCTGGGTACCTCGCGTTGGCCGGCAACACCAATATCGGCAATGACAACGTCGCTGTGGGCGAAGAGGCACTTGCATCCACTTCGTCAGCGAGCGGCAATACCGCCTCTGGTTATCGCG
>Ga0137409_10000435_pt1 | contig 45374 bp, 43 predicted proteins | sample CZODoug1_16funga_FD_122059 | JGI IMG/M metagenome (GOLD analysis project Ga0137409, IMG submission 122059) | Vadose zone soil fungal communities from Angelo Coast Range Reserve, California, USA - CZODoug1_16fungal (Hybrid Assembly) | ecosystem: Environmental > Terrestrial > Soil > Vadose zone...
CTTCTGGCTTCTGGCTTCTGGCTTCTGGCTTCTGGCTTCTGGCTTCTGGCTTCTGGCTTCTGGCTTCTGGCTTTCACGATCCCATTTTTGCCAATTGCCCACAGGCAGCCGAAATATCGTTGCCGCGGTTTTTCCGCACGAAGGCTGAGATGTGGTGGTCGGCGAGGACTTGCTGAAACCGCTCGACTGCCGCATCCGGCGGCCGCCTGTAACTGAGTTGATCGGCTTCGTTCAACGGAATCAAGTTGACCTTCGCGCGAAGTCCCTTCAGCAGCTTCACGAGATTCAACGCATCGTCTGTCGAGTCCGTGACTCCTTTGAGCAGGACGTATTCGAAGGTCACGCGCTGCCGATGCTTGAGCGGAAATCGGCGGACTGTGTCGAGCAATTGTTCTATCGGATATTTGCGATTGATCGGCATCAATTCGTTTCGCTTCTCGTTCGTGGCACCCGTAAGCGAAATAGCGAGATTCGGAATCATCGGCTCATCGGCGAGCCGCTCAATTCCCGGCAGGAGCCCTGCGGTGGAAAGCGTGATCCGCGACATGGATATGTTCAATCCGTGCTCATCGTGCAGGATCCGGATTGCCTTCATGACATTGTCGTAGTTGTGCAGGGGTTCGCCCATGCCCATCAGAACGATGTTGAAACTGTCGCGCAGCTCCCAGGAGAGGTTGTCACGCTGGGCCACCAGCACCTGCGTCACGATTTCGCCCGGGCGCAGGTGCCGGATGAGACCGATCTGGCCCGTCAGGCAGAACTTGCAGTCGAGCGCGCAGCCGATCTGCGATGAAATGCAGATCGTATTGCGGCTTTCTTCGGGAATGAAAACGGTTTCTGCAAACTCATCGTCGTCAAGACGGACGAGGTAACGGCGGGTTCCGTCCACGGAATCGAATCTTCGGTGAACCGCAGGCAGGTGAATGTTCCATTCTTCGGCAAGCGAAGCGCGAAACGCCTTTGGCAAATCGGTCATCAGCTCGAAGCTATCGAACCAGCGCTGATAGACAGATTTGTAGATCTGCGTCGCCCGGAAAGGCGGACTGAGAATTTCGGCCAGCTCGGGCCGTTCATAATCGAAGAAAACTCGCATTGGATCAGCCGGCGGCTCTTAATCGGAGACTTTTTGCGCTTGTTCCTGCGGGATGAGGGACTCGAGATACGCTATGACACGCGGGTCGGTCCAGCGCTCCCGCCAGGTGTGTTTTACGACGTAGCCATTGGCATCGATGAGGAACGTTTCCGGCCAGCCTGTCACCTTATAAATGCCTTTAGCGACCTGCACACCTCCGGGGTCCAGGGCTGTTGGAATCGTGAGGTTGTACTTTTTGTAGAACTTTTTGATGGGATCCCAATCAAGATCCACGCTGACAGCGAGCATCTGGAACTTTCGATCCTTCAATCTGTTCTTCAGCATTTCCATTTCGGGCATTTCCTCGATGCAAGGCTCACACCATGTTGCCCAGAAATTCAGGAACACCAGCTTGCCGCGATAATCGCTCAGCTTTACTTCTTTGCCGTTCTCATCTTTGAGCGAGAAATCCGGTGCCTGCGAGCCGATGTTGACGACGCCGGATTTGCCAACTCCTGTTGCTTCCCTGTACACAAAATAACCCGCAAGGGAACCCACGATCAGAAAGAAGATGATCGGCTTTATTCGCATGCGGCTATTGTATCAAAAGGATACGCGTACCTGGATACCCTTTCCGCCCAGAGTGGGCAAGACGCTAATGCTTGCGAATAAAATCAAGAACCGCACGATTAAAGACCTCCGGCTTTTCCCAGTACGAAGAATGTCCAGCTTCGGGAATGATTAAGGACTCGGAATTCTTGATCCGGGCCTTGAAGAGCGGCACCAGCGGAGGCGGCGCGTACATGTCGGCGTCTCCGGTGAGCAGAAGCGTCGGCACTTTTATCGTTTCGAGCAGAGAAAATGTCATCCTGTTCCGAAACGTCTGCGCAGGTGCCGGCGGTCCTTCCGGCCGGCTCAGGCGTTGGAGTTCTACCCAACGGCGTGTTCCCTCGGCATTGGCTGCGCGGTACGACGGGCCCAGTTCGCGGATCTCGGGGGGCAAAGCGTCGAACTGTGGTGGCCGGAGCCGGCGGCCGAGTTCCAGATAGTCTTCGTCCTGAACCCCACCGATGCTGTTGGCAATCACCACACTTCGAAGCCGCTGCGGAAAGGACAGCGCGTAGTCCAGGGACACGAATCCTCCGGCGGCTGTCCCGACCAGATGGAAGCGGTCAACGTTCAGATAATTCATCAAGCCCTGGAGGTCGTCTGCCGCAGTGCCGGGCGGCGAACCTGCAGGATCGCTTACAGAGCGGCCCCAGCCTCGCCGGTCATACGCAATGAATCGGTAACCGGCAGCGGTGAACACAGGAATCTGGTTGTCCCAGTTCCGGCTGCTTCCTGTCGCGGCGTGCATGAATACAACAGGGATGCCACTTCCTCCGGTGTCGCGAAACCAGATGCGCACACCGGGTAGATCGGCATACGTCTCGCCTGCCGGCGCCGGGGGCCGGTTCGGTGTTTGAGCCGACGCAAAACCCAGCGTCAATACCGCTACAGTCACAAGACTCAATTTTATCGTCAGGTCCATATATCCCTTCTTTTCATGGAAGCAATTTGGCGTAACACAGGACGTCGCAGATCTCGCGCGGCGTAAGATTCGGAAATTCGGAGTGAGAATGAAGGATTCCTTCACGGACGAATCCGCACTTCTCGAGAACCCGCCAGGAGGCACGATGTTCGGTATGGCAGAGCGCATACAGCCGCCGGACGCCGACGCTACGCGCCAGTTCGACCATGGCTTGAAGCGCTTCGGTCGCGTAACCGTGTCCCCACGAGTCTTTGGCGAGTGCATACCCGGTCACCGCGCGATAATGCGTTTCGAAGGACAGCCCGGTAGATCCCAGCAGCGCGCCGGTCTCACGCGACCACACGAGATATGGACCCGCCGGCCAGTGGTGCCATTCTGCGTCGCTGAACCTGAGGAACCTGCGCGTATCGGACGGCGATTGATGACGGGGCCAGCCGAGAAAGCGCGTGACGTCGGGGTCGCTCGCGTATCGGGCAAACATCGTTTTGACGTCAGCACGTACAGGGCGGCGAAGCACCAGCCTGGCTGTCTCGAGTCTCTCGGAGGCCTTCACGAGCCGTTACCAGATCTCGGTGACGTTGAAAACGAATCCGGGAAGGACAGGATCGCCGCTGATGGTGGTGGGGTTTTCCAGGATCTCGAACTGCTGACCGGGACGGTAGATGTAGGCATGCTTCTCATAAGGATCGATCAGCCATCCGAGTTGTACGCCGTTGGCGATGTATTCGGCCATTTTTTCGTGTAGTTCCGCCAGCGTGTCGCTGGGGGACATCAGCTCCACGGCAAAATCAGGATAGGTACGCGCGAACTTTTCTCTCTCCGCTTTAGGAATAGCGTCCCAACGCTTGCGGGGCATCCAGGAAGCATCTGGAGCCCGAACCGCACCGTTGGGCAGAGTGTAGCCTGCGTTAGAACCGAGTGCGACTCCGGTCCCATCCTTTAAAGCCCAGTCTGCAAGGCGGTAAATAATTTTGGTCTCGCGCCAACCGCTCTCGATTCCAGCAGGAGCCATGATGACCAACTCTTTCTGGGCCGTGAGTTCCATGCTGATTTCGCGATTGTCGCTACAAAGGCGGAAGAATTGTTCCGGGGATAAGCCGACTGATTTGAGATTCAGGACCAGTCTTCCCGCGGCAACCTTTTCTTTCGTCAACGGCAAGCGCGCCATTGTTCAACCTCCTGCCCACGATTGTATCGCACGTGATTTTCCCAGTCCCCTATCTTGTCCGATGTATCGGAGATAGTGCGAAGCATGGCAATAACGGTGTCTGTCCTCGCAAGTGGAAGCCGGGGGAATGCGACGTTTGTGCGGACGGAACGCGTTCGGCTGCTCATCGATGCGGGGTTGAGCCGCAAGGAAATCGCAAAGCGGTTGGAAGCCATTGGAGAAGATCCGGACGGAATTGATGCCGTGCTGGTCACACACGAGCATAACGACCACGCATCCGGAGTAAGAACGCTGGTCAAGGAGCTGCCGCTGACCGCTTACCTGACCTGGGGAACCGGCCGGGCGCTTCAGGTCGGCGAATTCGAGCTGAACGGATCCCGTATTGCGACGATCATACCGGGAGTCGCTTTCACAATTGGTGATGCCGATATCGTTCCGTTTCGCGTCCCGCATGATGCCGCAGAGCCGGTCGCTTTCAGCATCACCAGCGGCGGCGTGAAAATCACGCAGCTTACCGACGTTGGTTATATGCCCGATCACGTCGCGGCCCGGCTTTCCGGATCGCACATGCTGATCCTGGAATCCAATCATGACCTCGAGATGCTTCGCGTTGGGCCGTATCCCTGGAACTTGAAGCAGCGGCTGATGGGCCGGCACGGACATCTGTCGAACTACGCGGTCGGGCGTTTCATCCGGGAACAATACGACGGCATGGCCGAGCACGTTGTGCTCGCACACCTGAGCTCAAAAAACAATCACCCGGAGCTTGCGCGGCAGGAAGCGGCGCGCGCTCTGCGGGATCGGGGGCTGTCGCCGGCTCTTTTGAAACTGACGTCACAGGACCAGCCGACCGATCCGGTTCGGCTATAGTTAGAACTGTAGCGGCGGTCTATGACCGCCGACAGTACAGCAACTTGCAGGAGCGTCGGCGGTCATAGACCGCCGCTACAGAGGAAACTGATGATACCGCGCTACACACGTCCGCGAATGGGCCGGATCTGGGAAGACCAGAACAAATACCAGCGCTGGCTTGACGTCGAGCTTGCCGTCACGGAGACGCTGGCACAGGAAGGGATCATCCCCAGGGACGCCGCGGCTGAAATCAAAACCAGGGCCGCATTTTCGGTCGATCGAATCAATGAAATAGAAGCGGAAGTGAAGCACGACGTGATCGCCTTTACTCAATCGGTGGCGGAATATGTCGGGCCGGCGTCGCGTTATTTTCATTTCGGCCTTACGTCGTCGGACGTCCTCGACACGGCCATGGCTCTTCAGGTGGCTGAAGCCTCCACGATCATTCTCGAAGATATTCAACGGCTGCTCGATGTTCTGAAGAAACGCGCGCAGGAATTCAAGACCACCGTGATTGTCGGCCGGACTCACGGGATTCATGCGGAACCAACGACATTTGGATTGAAGCTGGCGCTGCTCTACGACGAAGTTGGACGCCAGCAGGGACGATTCAAGGAAGCTGTCGAAACCATGCGCGTCGGAAAGCTCTCCGGCGCGGTCGGCACTTTCGCGCATCTTTCTCCCGATACTGAGGAGAAAGTGATGCGCAAGCTGAACCTGAAGCCGGCGCCTGCCGCCTCGCAAGTCATTCAGCGCGATCGTCATGCGCATTACATTTCATCGCTTGCCCTGATCGCCACAACGCTCGAGAAGATTGCTGTCGAAATAAGACACCTGCAGCGGACGGAAGTGCGGGAGGCCGAGGAATACTTTTCGGCCGGGCAAAAGGGATCGTCCGCAATGCCGCACAAACGCAACCCGATCACATCCGAACAGATAGCGGGGCTGGCGCGTGTGCTTCGCAGCAATGCGATGGCGGCCATGGAGAACGTCGCACTCTGGCATGAGCGGGACATTTCGCATTCGTCGGTGGAACGCATCATCTTCCCGGATTCGACGATCCTGATTGATTACCTGCTCGACAAAACGGCAACGCTCATCGAAAGGCTCGTCGTGTATCCGGATCGGATGAAGGAGAATCTCGAACTGACTCACGGGCTGATCTATTCGGGCGAGTTGCTGCTGGAACTCGTCGCCAGGGGCGTCACGCGCGAGGATGCGTATTGCTGGGTTCAACGGAATGCGATGCGCGTCTGGGACGAAGGCGGAACTTTCAAGGAGAAGGTCCTGAACGACGCCGACATCAAGCAGAAACTGACGGCGGCTGATGTCGACAAGGTTTTTGATTCGAGCCGGCTGCTGGCGAACGTGGATCGAATCTTCCAGAGAGTCTTTTAACCACGACGACACAGGGACATGGAGAAATGTTACGATCAGCCATGAAAGCGACTGTCATTGTTTCATTGAAACCCACGGTCCTCGATCCTCAGGGCATGACGATCCATCGAAGCCTCGCTTCACTCGGCCTGACGAATATCAGTGATGTGCGGCAGGGCAAGATCTTCGACGTGAGCATCAAGGATGGAGCCTCGCGCCAGGAGGTGGAACGCCTCGCGAAAGAAGTTTTGACGAATCCTGTGATCGAAGAATATCGAATTATCTGGGAATGACTGGGCCCGACGCTAAGGAGATGCCATGAAATTCGGTGTTGTTATATTTCCGGGATCGAACTGCGAACACGATTGCTATTACGTGGTCGAGTCCGTGATCGGACAGCCTGTCGAATTCATCTGGCATCAGGACACATCTGTGAAGGGCTTCGATGCTGTGATTCTGCCGGGCGGATTTGCCTACGGCGATTACCTGCGGACCGGTGCGCTGGCGAAATTCTCGCCCGTGATGAATGCCGTCGGAGATTTCGCGAAGCAGGGCGGCCTGGTTTTCGGCATCTGTAACGGTTTTCAGATCCTGGCGGAAGCGGGATTATTGCCTGGAGCTCTGCTGCGCAATATCGGACTGAAATATGTGTGCAAGTTCCTGCATCTGCGCACTGAGACCACGGACACGCCCTATACGAACATCTTGAAAAAGAACCAGCTGCTAAGAATTCCTGTCGGCCATGGCGATGGAAACTACTTCGCGGATCCGGAAACGCTGAAACGCATCGAAGACAACGGCCAGGTGGTTTTCCGTTACGCGACGGCGAGTGGCGAAATCACGCCTGAAGCGAATCCCAACGGTTCACTCCACAACATTGCCGGAATTGTAAACGAACAGCGCAACGTGCTCGGAATGATGCCGCACCCGGACCGCTCCAGCGAAAGCCTTCTGGGTAGCGCCGACGGTAAATTGATTTTTGAATCGATGGTTAACGCATTGGCAGGAACGAACGCGGGCTAAAGCCCGCGATTACATTTCGGAACCAGATTGACCCCAAATGTAGTCGCGGGCTTCAGCCCGCGTTCTTCCAATTTCGAAATATTAACGACATGGTCTCAGAAGAACTTCTCACGCAGCACAATCTGACGGAAAGCGAGTACCAGAAGATCGTCGACATCCTGAAGCGCCAGCCGACCCTGACGGAACTTGGAATCTTCAGCGTCATGTGGAGCGAGCACTGCAGCTACAAAAGCTCGCGCGTTCATCTGCGGCGCCTTCCTACCCGCGGGCCCGCGGTGCTTCAGGGCCCAGGCGAAAACGCAGGCATCATCGACATTGGCGATGGTCTGGCCGTCGCTTTCAAGATTGAATCGCACAATCATCCTTCGTTCATCGAGCCTTTTCAGGGCGCGGCAACCGGCGTGGGCGGTATTCTGCGGGATATCTTCACGATGGGTGCGCGGCCGATCGCTGCGATGAACAGCTTGCGATTCGGTCCGCTCCACAAACAGCAGAACAAACGAATACTCGAAGGCGTTGTAGGCGGCATTGCATTCTACGGAAATTGTTTTGGTGTGCCGACCGTCGGGGGCGAAATCTACTTCGCGGATTGCTATTCGCAGAACCCGCTGGTGAATGCTTTCGCCCTGGGGATTTTTGAAAAGGACAAGATCTTCTACGGGCGCGCACACGGTGTGGGCAATCCCGTCATCTATGTGGGCGCGAAGACCGGCCGTGACGGTATTCACGGCGCGACGATGGCGTCGGCCGGTTTCGGCGAGGATGCCGGGGCCAAGCGGCCAAACGTTCAGATCGGCGACCCGTTCATGGAAAAGCTGCTGCTCGAGGCCTGCCTCGAAGCCATGCAAAAGGGGTTGATCGTCGGCATCCAGGACATGGGAGCCGCCGGCCTGACCTGCTCGAGCTGCGAAATGGGGGCACGAGCCGGAACAGGTGTCGAGCTGGAGCTCGATGACGTGCCGCAGCGCGAATCCGAAATGACCGCCTACGAGATCATGCTCAGCGAATCGCAGGAACGTATGCTGCTGGTCGCCGACAAGAAGAAGGAAAAAGAAGTCTTCGATGTCTTCCACAAGTGGGGACTCGATGTCGTCACCGTCGGCCGCGTGACCGATGATGGACTGCTGCGGGTCCGGCAGCACGGAAAAATCGTTGCAGAAATCCCAAATAGCGCACTGGCCGACGACGCCCCCCTTTATCAGCGGCCGCTGTTGCCGCCCAAATCCATCATTTCTTCACGCCTGGAGCACTACAGTTTTCTGGATGGTTGCGAGCCCGCAATGATCGAAAGTTTCCTTTCCGCCAACCCGGACTGCACCCGGCTTCTGAAACTCGCCGTTTCGTCTCCCAATCTTGCGTGCCGCCAATGGGTCTGGGAACAGTACGACCACATGGTTCAATCCAATACCATGGTGGGACCTGGTTCGGACGCCGCCGTTGTTAGAGTGAAAGGCACAAAGAAAGCGTTGGCGATGACCCTGGATGGCCCCGCTTATCGAGTTGCGCGGCATCCTCGGGAAGGAGCGAAGCTGGCAGTCGCGGAAGCATGCCGCAACATCGTATGTGCAGGCGGGCGCCCGATAGCCGCAACGAATTGTCTGAATTTCGGGAACCCGGAGCATCCGGAAGTGATGTGGCAATTCAGCGAGGTCGTCGACGGAATGAGCGAGGCGTGCAACTTTTTCGGGACGCCGATCACAGGCGGCAACGTGAGTTTCTATAACGAAACATTTGGCGACGACATTTATCCCACGCCGGTTTTGGGTATGGTCGGACTGATCGAAGATATTTCGCTCGTGACCCGATCGGCGTTTCAGGACTCCGGAGACTCCATCGTCTTCGTCGAAACCGTAAACCGTCTGGTGGGAAGAATCGATCTTGAAGACGAACGTGCAATTCAAAATTTCATTTCCACCGCAATTCGCGACGGGCTGGTGAAGTCCGCCCACGATATCAGTGAAGGCGGACTTGCCGTGGCTCTGGCCGAATGTTGTTATTCGAATTTTCATCGCGGCGCGATCGGCGCCGAAGTGCGGGTTCCCTCGCACCTGGAAGTCGTCAAGGACTTGTTCGGGGAATTCACAACGGGCGTTCTGCTGAGCACCATCCATGCTGCAGAGCTTTGCAGGCGCGCCGAACAGGTGGGTTTGAAATCTTACGATCTCGGAAAGGTCGGCGGTAACCGGCTGATCCTGAACTACGAAGGCGAGCGCGCGGTAGATATCGCGATGGATGAGCTGGAATCCGCGTGGCGACAGGGTCTGCCGAAGCTGTTATCATGAAAAGCCTGGAGTAACTCAATGTGTGGAATCTTTGGGATCGCGAATCATTCCGACCCGGCCCGAATGGCATATCTCGGCCTTTATGCTCTGCAACACCGCGGCCAGGAAAGCACTGGTATGTCTTCGTCTGACGGCAATCAAGTGTACACGCACAAGGCGATGGGCTATGTCGCCGACGTCTATGACGAGGATGTTTTCGCGAAGCTCAAGGGCTCGAACGCCATCGGTCATACGCGTTATTCCACGGCCGGCGAGAGCAGCGAAGGTAATGCGCAGCCTATCGTTGTGAAATGCACCTACGGAACAGTTGCGCTCGTTCACAACGGGAACCTGATCAATGCCGTCGGCCTGCGTGAGGAACTCGAACGGCAGGGAGCCATCTTCCAGTCCACCAGCGACAGTGAAGTCATTCTTCACCTTCTCGCGCGATCGCAAACCCATGACCTCCTGGATGCGCTGGCCGAGACGCTGGCAAAGGTTCAAGGGGCCTTTTCGCTTCTGCTGCTGACCGAAGATGCGCTGATCGGGGTGCGCGATCCGAACGGCTTCCGTCCTTTGTCTATCGGGAAAGTGAACGGCTCCTACGTGCTTGCTTCGGAGACCTGCGCGTTCGATCTCATCGGCGCAACTTATCTTCGCGAGGTGGAGCCGGGCGAAATCGTTCACATCCGCGGTGAGGAACTGCGGTCCGTCAAGGCGCTGCACGCACCGAGGCTTGCCAAATGTATTTTCGAGCACGTTTATTTCTCGCGTCCGGACAGCATCGTGTTCGGACGGACGGTTCAGACCAGCCGTGACCTGATGGGACGGATTCTCGCCGAGGAAAGTCCTGTCGATGCCGATCTCGTCGTGCCGATTCCGGACTCCGGGGTATCCGCGGCGGTTGGATATTCGCAGCAATCCGGCATTCCATTCGCCTTCGGATTGATTCGTAACCACTACGTCGGCCGCACATTCATCGAGCCGAAAACGACGATTCGGCACTTTGGTGTGAAAGTGAAACTGAATCCGATCAAAGAGCTGCTGACGGGAAAGCGCGTGATCCTCATCGATGATTCCATCGTCCGTGGAACGACCAGCCGCAAAATCGTCAAGATGGTCCGGGCCGCGGGCGCGAAAGAAGTCCACATGCGGATCAGTTGCCCGCCGACACTCTCGCCATGCTTTTACGGAATCGATACGCCCACGAAGAAAGAACTGATCGCATCCAGCCACACCGTCCCGGAAATCTGCAAATACATCGAAGCCGACTCGCTCGCATATCTGAGCCTGCCCGGCTTGACACGCGCGGTCGGCGGAAAAGGAAACGAGTTCTGCACCGCGTGCTATACCGGCCAATATCCGCTGGACTTTGCGGATATGTTCCCCGATGCGAAGGCCGAGGATCGGCAACTCGATCTGTGGGAAGCCAGCTTGAAGGAATGAGAAGGCCGCGGCTTATAACGCATGGGCATTACGTATAAAGACTCCGGCGTCGACATCGATGCTTCAAACGCAGCGAAGAAGCGCATTCGCGAACTGGCGCGGGATACCTTCACGCCCGGGGTTCTTTCCGACATCGGCTCGTTCGGGGGAATGTTCGCCTGCGACTTTGGCGGTATAAAGAACCCGGTCCTCGTTTCGAGCACGGACGGCGTCGGCACCAAGCTGAAAGTTGCCGTCATGATGAACCGGCACAATACGGTCGGGGCGGATCTTGTTAATCACTGCGTCAACGACATTCTTGTACAGGGCGCGCGGCCGCTTTTCTTCATGGATTACGTCGCTACCGGGCGGCTCGACGCCGACGTTATCGTCTCCGTTGTCGAAGGTGTTGCGCGAGGTTGCAAAGAGGCCGGCTGCGCCCTGATCGGTGGTGAAACGGCCGAGATGCCTGGCTTTTATGCGGACGGAGAATATGACGTGGCCGGCTTCATCGTTGGCATCGTCGATCGCTCCCGGATTCTCGATGGAAAGTCCATTCGCCACGGCGACCTGCTTATTGGCCTGCCTTCGGTTGGCCTTCACACAAATGGATATTCATTAGCACGAAAGGTGTTCTTCGAACTGGCGAAGCTCACGCCGAACTCACGGGTTGATGACCTGGAAGGCACGGTGGGGGATGAATTGTTGAAACCGCACCTCAATTATGAGCCGATCGTTCGGGTGGCGCTGGCCAGGAATCTTGTCGAGGGACTCGCTCACATTACCGGCGGCGGTATTACAGAGAACCTGAATCGGATTCTTCCCGACAATTGTCAGGCCGAAGTGCGGCCTGGATCGTGGCCGGTGTTGCCGCTCTGCCAGGTGATGGCGAGGCTGGGCGGGATCGAACGCGATGAGATGCTGCGCTCGACGAACATGGGCATCGGCATGGTGATTGTCGTTCGTCCCTCGAATCTGGCGGCGTTGACGGCCACGTTGAGCACGCCCTGGTATCAGATCGGACAGATCATTCCCGGAGAACCGCGGGTTACCTACCGTTCATGAGAATCCAGCCGGCCAACCGCAGGCTCGGCATTCTTCTTTCCGGCCGAGGCTCCAATTTCGAAGCGATCGCGGATCGCATTGCGTCGGGCAAACTGAACGCCGAGATCGCCATGGTTATCAGCAACGTCGAATCGGCGCCGGGTTTCGAGCGGGCGCGGGCGAGAGGGCTGACGACTGTATACATTCCGTCGCAGCGGCGTCCGAGGGAGGAATTCGATCGCGAAGTTGTTGAGCAACTTCGAAAACACAATGTCTCGCTGGTCGTATTGGCCGGCTTTATGCGGCTTCTGAGCCGTGTTTTCATCGAGGCATTCCCCTACGGTATCCTCAATATTCACCCAGCGCTCCTGCCGGCTTTCCCGGGAATGGACGTTCAGCGGCAGGCGCTGGAATATGGGGCGAAGTTCAGCGGTTGCACGGTTCACTTCGTCGATGACACGCTGGACGGCGGGCCGATCATCCTTCAGGCCGTGGTGCCCGTTCGGGACGATGACACGACGGAAACGCTTTCGGCGCGAATCCTGAAGGAAGAACACCGGATCTGTTCGGAGGCGATCGATCTTGTCCTGTCCGGCCATTGTGAGATCGAGGGTAGACGCGTAGTCGTTAAATGAAAGATTTCAAAACAATTCCAGTCGAGGAACAGCTCGCACACATCCGTCGTGGCAGTGTTGAAATCATCCGCGAAGAGGAGCTGGTCGAAAAATTGAAGCGCGCCCAGAAAACGGGCAAGCCGTTACGCGTTAAAGCCGGCTTCGATCCCACGGCGCCCGATCTTCATGTCGGCCACACTGTTCTGATCCGAAAGATGAAACATTTCCAGGATCTGGGTCACACTGCAATCTTCCTCATTGGTGACTTCACCGGACTCATCGGCGATCCATCCGGCCGCTCGGCAACCCGGAAGCAGCTTACGAAAGAACAGGTGCTGGAAAATGCGGAAACCTACAAGCTGCAAATCTTCAAAATTCTGGATCCGGACAAAACCGTCATCGATTTCAACAGCCGGTGGCTCATGGCCCTGGGGTCCGATGGGTTCATTCGCCTGGCAGCCAAATACACTGTCGCGCGCATTCTCGAACGTGAAGACTTTTCCAATCGGTTGAAAAACCAGCTGCCTATTGCGATGCACGAAATTTTGTATCCGATCGTTCAAGGATATGACTCGGTCGCTCTGGAAGCCGACGTCGAGCTCGGAGGTACGGACCAGAAGGTCAATCTGCTGGTGGGCCGCGATCTTCAGCGCGAGTACGGCCAGGAATCCCAGATCGTGCTTACGATGCCGCTGCTTGAAGGCCTGGACGGGGTGCAGAAAATGAGCAAGTCGCTTGGAAATTACATCGGCATCAACGAAGATCCGAAGGATCAATTCGGCAAAGTCATGTCTATTTCCGACGAGCTTATGTTCCGCTATTACGAGCTCCTGACAGAAATTCCCCTGGCCGAAATCCAGACACTACGCCGGGAGATGGCCTCCGGCAAACGACATCCGATGGAAATCAAAGGAGATTTGGCTGTCCGCATCATTACGGATTACCACGGTGCCGACGCCGCAAACGCCGCACGGGAGGAGTTCAATCGAATCTTCACAAAGCGGGAGATTCCGGAAGACATCGAAACGAAAGAGATCTCTCTGGGGTCAGGCCCCATGCGCCTCAGCAAACTCATGGCCTCCGTCAATCTCGCCCCTTCGGTCACCGAGGCCCAGCGCCTCATCGAATCGGGCGCGGTCCACATGAACGATCAACGCATAACGGATGTCAAGGCGGAGATCTCCGCTCCCGGCGAGTATTTCTTCAAGGTTGGGAAGCGGCGCTTCCTTCGGCTACTCGTCCACGGTGGAGAACAGGGCGCGGGCTAAAGCCCGCGACTACATCTGGACCTCCCTGATTCCCCCAAATGTAGTCGCGGGCTTTAGCCCGCGTTTTGTTTTTGTGGAACGAACCATTTTCGGAATCCAGAGTGCTAGTACGTTATCGGCTTTTTGAGCCGGAAGGGCACTCGAAATGACAGAGCAACTGGTTACGCAGTGGATCGTCCATTACGGATACTTCGCTGTGTTTTTTCTTCTCATTTTTGGAATTATCGGGCTGCCCATTCCTGATGAATGGCTGCTGGTTCTTGCGGGTTATCTCGTATTTAGAGATATTTTAGCTTTTGCTCCCACGGTTCTGGTCGCGGGCCTGGGCAGCATTTGCGGCCTCACCGCCAGTTATTTTTTCGGCAGGACATCCACCAATCTTGTCTTTGGCCGGCATGGACGCTGGTTCTCCATCAGCGAAGAGAGCCTCCAGCGTGCGGAACACTGGTTCCAAAACCTCGGCCGCTGGACCCTGGTCGTGGGCCCATTTATTCCGGGCATCCGCAACCTCATGGGATACGTGGCCGGAGCGACGCGACTGAAACTGCACGTTTTTGCGCGGTTCGCCTATACGGGCGCCGTGATCTCCTCGATAACCTTCATAACCTTCGGATACTTTGCTGGAAAGCACGTCACCTGGGCTTATTCCAAGACCGGGCTGATCGCGTTACCCGGGGCGATCCTGCTCGGCCTGTGCGCCGGGGTGCCTTTTGGGAAGCGTGCTATCAGGAAGTGGAAACTGCCTACCACTGCATTATGATTTGAAGCCGGGAGGCTGGCGTGAAACACCAGTGGATCGGCGGACGAGAAGTTCAAAGCAAGGGTCAGGCGATCGAAGTCATCAATCCCGCAACGGAAGACATCATCGATGAGGTGCCCCGCGGAACCATAGATGACGCGGATCACGCCGTCAGCGCGGCGCGGCAGGCCTTTCAAAAGTGGCGCTGGATTCCCGGCGCGGAAAAAGCTCAAGCCCTGCACCGGATTGCTTCGAACCTCCGCGGGCATCAGAAGGAACTCGCAACACTGATGACCCTGGAAGGTGGGAAGCCATTCTGCGAAAACCGCGACGAAGTGGAGTGGTCGGCAGGCTGTTTCGACTATTACGCCGAAATCGGCCGGAACTCCCGGGGCACGTCGCTACCACCCGTTTTCGAGCACCAGGTAAATTTCACGATCAAGGAACCTTACGGCGTTGTCGCGGCCATCATTCCCTGGAATTACCCGCTGCTTCTCCTGTCATGGAAAGTCGCGCCGGCGCTGGCCGCGGGGAACACCGTGGTCATCAAGCCGAGCGAAGAGACGCCGCTGGCGACGCTTGCGCTTGCCGGAGTGTTTGCTGAGCTTCCGCCTGGCGTTGTGAACATCGTCACCGGCTTCGGAGAGGAAGTTGGCGAGGCGCTGGTCCGTCATAAAGGCACGGACCTGGTGGCGCTGACCGGATCGGTCGAGACCGGTAAGCGCGTCGCACAGATCTGCGCTGCTGAGATCAAGAAAACTCATCTCGAGCTTGGTGGCAACGATCCCTTCATCGTGTGCAGTGACGCCGATCTGGAAGTCGTCACGCGTGCAGCGTGTTGGGCGGCGTATTTGAATGCGGGTCAAGTCTGCACGGGAGCGAAACGCTTCTATGTGTTCGATGCCATCGCGGACGATTTCACCGACCGCGTCGTCCGATTTACGCGTTCGTTGAAACTGGGCGACGGGATGGACCCAAATACCGACATCGGGCCAGCCATTAATCTGACACAGCTCCAGGACGTACATTCGCGCGTGGAAGAAGCCGTCCGAGATGGCGCGCGGGTTCTCACGGGTGGGAGTCGATCTACCATTTTCAAAAAGGGATTCTTTTACGAACCAACCGTCATGGTGGATGTACGGCAGGAGATGCGATTGGTCCAGACCGAGACTTTTGGCCCTGTCCTCCCCATCATGCGAGTTCGCGACATCGACCACGCCATCGAGCTGGCGAATAATTCCACTTATGGACTGGGCGCAAACATCTACACCAACAACATGGAGTGGGCCATGAAGGCCATGGAACGGATCACGGCCGGCACGTTCTGGATCAACGATCCGTTGACCGACAACGATGCCGGTCCTTTCGGAGGCATGCGTCAGACCGGCCATTCTCGAGAACTGGGCGAAGAGGGCCTGGACGAATTCCGAGAAACGAAGCATGTCCACCTGGACTACAAACAAGAGATCAAGCCTTACTGGTACCCTTATTCGGAATACAACAAAAAGTGAGAAGCTTCGTCGTGCTTGGCGCGGGTGCGATTGGCCGGGTGATTGTGCGCGACCTTTTCGAGTCGCATCCAAAGAACAAGATCCTGGTTGCGGATTTGGACCTCGCGTCGGCGCGCCGGTTGGCATCCGGCTTTCGGTCGAAGCGGGTGGAAGCTGCATTCGCAGACGCCTCCGATCCCCGGCATCTGCGCGGCGTCATTGGCGGCCACAAAGTCATTATCAATTCCACGCGCCATCATTTGAACCTTGGCGTCATGGCGGCAGCTCTCGACGCCAGGGTCCACTACGTCGATCTCGGGGGTCTTTTCACCTGGACCCGGCGGCAGCTCCGGCTGCATCGTCGATTCCGGGAACGGGGCGTCCTTGCGATTCTTGGCATGGGTTGCGCCCCAGGCCTGACGAATCTGCTCGCTATAGCTGCCGCAGAGCAGTTCGACCGCGTGGAAGCGGTTCGAATTCGCGTCGGTTCCGCAGATTTCAACACGATGCCGGACTCGTTTTCTTTTCCCTATTCCGCTGAGACGATCGTCGAAGAACTCACGCTAAAGCCCTGGAAATGGAGCCGGGGCCGCTTTGCTCAAGTGCCGGCACGAAGCGGATGGGAGATGGTGCGGTTCGGGCCGCCGGTCGGCGACCGATGGGTTGTTACGACCCGTCACAGTGAGATCGCCACGTTGCCGCGGGTGCTGCGGAAGCGAGGACTTGCATATGCCGATTTCAAAGTCAGCTTCGACCGGGCATTTGTCCGCGAGTTGGTTCGGCGGCTTCGCATGGGATGGACTATTCCCGAGCTGGCGAAGCTTACAACCACACGTTCGCAAGCTAACGACTACGAGATCGCTCGCGTCGAAGTATCCGGACGTGCAGAGGGATCGAAGCGCCGTTGCATTGCAGAATGTCACGCTCGCGCCAATTCAAACTGGAACGCGAGCGCAGGCGATATCGATACGGCGTGTCCTGCATCGATAGTTGCCCAGATGATTGCCAGCGGAGACATTGACCGCCGCGGTGTCTTTGTGCCGGAAGACGTAGCGAATCCGAACAGGGTTTTCGACGAATGCCGGAACAGAGGAATGGAGTTTAGTTTTTCCGGTCCTCTGTAGCTGTCTGGACCGATTCGTAGGAATATTCGATCGACAATACCGACTGGCCGGCAATCAGGATGTTGCTCGATGAGTCGAGGCGATCCGGAAGCCACATGTCGTTGATTTTCCTGTACCGGCGATCTATTTCAGTGTGGAGAGTCCAGAACGAGGGCCGCTTTGCAGGCGATCCGTGGATTCGAACAATGCTGTAGTCTTCGACGTCGATCCAGACTTCGCCGTCCAAAGAGTATTTATCGCGCCGCCTGGGCGAAATCGTTAGATGAAAGCAGGCTCGTCCATTGCATTCTTCGGACTCTTCGAGCTGGAAAGTGTAATTGGCGGGAATAATGTCGACCAGCTGCTTTGCCTTTCTGGTGTGCGTCTCACTCTCCGCTTCAAGAATCTTATCGAACACTCGCGAACGAATAAGCTTCGAACCTTCCTGCGAGGTCACAGTCGATTGCATTTCGTCCGGACGCCGGAAGGTTGTCTGCACGTGCATCGTGGAATCGGTCTTGAATCGGGAGTTGAGCGCATAAAACTTACGCTGGGCCCGAAATTCGAGGAGCTTGCGCTGCTGCAGGTCGTTTCGGGCCATCATCCGGTCGAGAATTTGCGAGAGTGATATATTAGAGCCAGGATTGCCAGGAGTTTGAGCCTGGGCATGACTGGGAAAAAAGAGCAAAAGAGCAAGGCACCAGAATTTCATTCTGCGCTATTATAGCCGCGACAAACCCTATGGAGTCTACGTGTTCCTTTCACTGCTCAAGTTGCACTCCAATAAACGGATCTTAGCCGGGCTGTTCGCAGGTCTATTCGTCCTTGTCGCTCCGAAGTGGGCGGACGCCGCACACAAAGGCATCTCCTACCGCGCGACCGTCGGCCGTGATCTTGACGGCGACCACATACCCGAAACTGCCACGGTCCATCAGAGCGGGTCCGTTTACCGGGTCAGCATCCATTTCACCAGTGGCCGTCCCCGGCTGAGGCTCACGGTCTACCGCCCGGAAGGCGAAGCTGGTCTCAGTTTTGAGGCAAGGGACATCGATAATGACCACAACACAGACCTGGTCATCACCAGCGCCACTTCGCTGCAGCCTCTTGCCGTATGGCTGAATCGGGGTAAAGCGAAATTTCAGAAAGTACGTCCGTGGCCCTATGGGAGATTCGGCAACTATACGGGTCCTTCGCTGAATCATCACCGGACCACACACCAGCCGTGTCCGGCTGTGAGCAGTTCCGGCGACCTGTTGGCCCACCCGGTGGAAATGGACCACCTGTCCCATAGCGGACCGGCTGTCCAGCATGCAGGTCATTCGGATCCCGAACACCGACGGTCCGATCTCATCCTTCGACAGGTTTCCCCCAGAGGTCCTCCGCTTCACATCGCGCTCTGAAAGTACGGTTCGCCGAAAGGAAACGCCTGCAGCACGCGCTTCCTTTTCAAGTTGCTCACTCTTTCGTGTGGAGGCTCTATGCGTGTTGTACTCGCCGATCTCAAAGGACGCGGCGGTTTCGTGAACAAAGATACGGTTGTCGGAGGCTACGGATCGCGATTTCGAGGATTTTCATGGACGACCCGGTGGGTAGAGCGTGCCCGAAAGCTCTATCAGAATGTGCCGAGTATTCACGTCGCTTATCTGGCGGCGATCTTTGCGGACGCCGGTCATGACGTCCGGATTACACATGAAAAAGCCGTCGAGGGAGACGTTGCTCTGGTCTTGAGCTCCATGGTGGACCACCGCCATGAGGTGGAATGGGCGGAAGAAACGAGGCGAAGGTTCCGAATGCCCGTGGGATTTTTTGGAGCACCCGCGACCCACACACCCGAACTTTTGGCAAATCATGCCGATTTCCTGATTAAAGGTGAGCCGGAACACGCCGTGATGCGGATGGCCGCGGGCGAAACAATGACAGGCATTGTACAGAGTCCCGCAATTTCGAACCTGGACACACTGCCCTTTCCGGCCTGGGATTTGTTTCCGCGCGGCCGCGTGCGTCACGCCATCGGCCGTTCGCTGTTGGCAGCGCATTCGGCATTTCCGGTGCTTTCGAGCAGAAGTTGTCCCGAGTTCTGTACCTATTGTCCACATCGAATCACGGCGCCTTATCGGTCACGATCGCCTGAAAACGTCATCGCAGAAATCGAAGAAATCTGCCGCCAGAACCATCGGGCATACCTGATTTTCCGCGACCCTCTCTTCACGAAGGAAAGAGACCGCAGCATGGCCATCGCCGAGGGGATCATCCGCAAAGGCCTGCCGGTGCGGTTCGAATGCGAGACGCGGCTGGACGACCTGGATAAAGACCTGATCGATCTGCTGCATCGCGCCGGCCTCGCAACAGTAACGTTTGGAGTGGAAGCCGTAGACCCGGCAACGCTAAGAAAGGTGGGGCGCCGGCCAATTCCTCCGGAGCATCAGCGTGAGATCGTGGCATACTGCCGTGCCAAAGGGATCTCGACTGAGGGCTTCTACGTTCTCGGGTTTCTTACAGACACGGTTGAAAGCATACGCGCCTCGATCGAATATTCGGTGGATCTGGGAAGCACGCTGGCCCTCTATAAGATCCTGACCCCTTATCCGGGAACGCCGTTGTACAAGCACATGAAGCCCCTGATCACGGAAACCGACCCGGAAAAGTTCGATGGTTATACCCCTACTTTCCAGCATCCGAATCTGAGCGCGGATGATCTCAGGTACCTCCTCGCAGCCGCGTATGCCAGGTTTTACTTTCGGCCGTCATGGGGCGTGAACTATCTGGGACTCGGACGTTGGCATCTCAGCGCGTTGCGTCGCCTCGAGGCTTACCTTCAGCGCCGGCACGTTGAGCATCACATCGCATTTTTCGGAGCGCAGGGCTCAAAGGTAAACCAGCAATGATTCGCACGATAGCGCGTTATGGCGTTCGTCACATTCCGGGCTCGACGTGGACTGCACTCAAAGCACTCGCGCGCGGGGATGGAGTTCGGGGGCCGGCCATTCGCGAATTTGAGAATCGTTTCGCCGGCTACCATGGCGTGCACCAGGCTGTCTCGGCATCGTACGGCCGGATGGCGTTCTACTACATTCTCAGGGCGTTGGAAATCCCCCGCGGCTCGGAAATTATTTTCCCCGCATTGACTTTCTGGGTTGTTCCCGAGATGGCGCGGATCCTGGGGTTCCGCCCGATCTTTGTGGACATTGATCCGCTGACATTCAATCTGGATCCCGCAAAGTTCGAGCGGGCCATTACGCCGACTACCCGCGCCGTCGTCCCCACACATCTCTACGGCCAGCCCTGCGACATGGATCCGATCATGAGCATCGCCGCGGCACACCGTCTCGTCGTCATAGAGGACTGCGCGCATGCGCTCGGGGCAACCTACAAAGGCCGTAAAGTCGGAACTTTTGGCGAAGCTGCGTTTTTCAGCTTCCAGATGCTAAAGCCGCTGAACAGCTACGGAGGCGGGATGGCCATTACGAACAAACCGGAGCTCGCCGGCCGGATTCGATTGCAGGCAGAGGCGGAGCCGTGGCCATCGGCGAAGGATATCTGGCGTAAAGTCCTGCTGGGCAATCTTCAGCGCAAGCTGATCGGTCCGTATGGCTTCACGTTCAGCATGTTTCTCGCGTTCTATATCGCATCGCTGTTCGGTGACTACGACTTGAGCCGGTACTTGTGGGAAAAGATTCGGCCGCTGGATCCCTTGCCCGAATCGTACAGGAAACGCTACACGAATGCGCAGGCGCTGCTGGGGCTCGCGATGCTGGAAGAAATCGATCGGCTGAATGCAGTCAACCGTAAGCACGCCGAAAAGTTAACTGCGGGGCTGAATGGAATCGATGCCATCCGCACACCTCCCGCCTACCCGGAAACGTCACCAGTGTGTTACCAATACGGCATTCGCGCATCAGATCCCGCGGCTTTGAAACATTACGCAATCCGCCGTGGCATCGATGTCGAAATCATGCACGTCGATATCTGCAACAAGCTCGACTTGTTTGGGCCGGGCCAAACGCCTTGTTCCGTAGCCGAAGCAACGGAACACACGGTTCAGCTTCCGGTATATACAGGATTGAAGGACCGGGATCTGGACCGCATCGTCCGCGTCATTCGACAGGCGGTTCATCCGCCTGTCCCGCTTTCGCCAGCCACCGAAAGAAGAGCACAAGAAGAGCCGCCGGGACAATCGGCGCCCACCAGGCCCGGACACCAAATGCCCCGAGCGACGCGGGCCCCAGCCACCGGATGATGAACATGATGGCGCTGGCCCACGCCAGCGCACTGATCATACTGAGTCCCGAAAATTGCAGGGGTGAAATGCCGGCGTAAGCGCAAGCGATCGGGATGGCAATCCTCAAGCCAGGAAGAAAGCGCAAGGCGAGAATAAACTTGGTAGCATGGCGCTGCATGCGCGATTGAATGAGCCTTCTCCGCTTTGCGACCTTCTCGAAGCGGTCCAGCCACTGTCTGGCGCGGCCCCGCGCCAGGTAAAAATAGAACTGGTCGCCTGCCCATCCACCAAGTGTTCCGGCCATCAAGACCCCCAGGGCATTGAGACGGCCCAGATGCGCCATCACGACGGCTCCGGAGTACACAACCTCGCCTTCGACTATCGCTGCAACGAGAATGCCCAGATAAGGCAGGACATGCATGAGATTGATCAACGACCCATTTTCAAAAATCGGGGTCAGACTGGTGAATTCCCTTTTTTCCAGTTCAATGAAGTCCTTGATCGGAAAAAAGGGAATTCACCAGTCTGACCCCGATTTTCTCTACGACCCATTTTCAAATCCCGCCGGACCGGTGGAAACGAGGAGGCACGTCCTTCGTTTCCTCCAGAAGGGCCAGCATATCCCGAACCGCCCGATCCAGGCCGACCAGCGCCGAGCGAGCGATGATGTTGTGGCCGATGTTCAGCTCGACAATCTCCGGGATTTCAGCGATCGCACGGACATTGCGATAGGTCAGGCCGTGGCCGGCCAGGACGCGCATGGTGCGAGAGTGGGCGAGCTCGGCCGCCTGCCGAACCGCGTCGAGAGCCTCAGATCCCTCCTGCGTTGGCCGATTCGTGAGTGTCCCGTCAGAGTAGCGCGCAGTGTTCAGCTCAATTGTGCTTGCCCCCAAACCCAGCGCGGCGCGGATCTGCTGTTCGGCAGGATCGATAAACAAACTGACGGCGATGTTGACGGACTGAAGCCGCTTGATGGCATTCGTGATTGCCGGTTGGTTGTGCGTGCAGTCAAGTCCCCCGGTCGTTGTGATCTCGCCGGGAAGTTCGGGAACGAGCGTAACCTGGTCCGGTATGACGTCCAGCGCAATACCAATCATCTCGTCGGTGGCAGCCATCTCCATATTCAGCTTTGTCTTTATCGTTTCACGCAGGATTTTGATGTCGCGATGCTGGATATGCCGGCGATCGCCGCGAAGATGGACAGTTATGCCGTGCGCGCCGGCCAATTCACAGATGGCGGCGGCCGCCGCCGGATCGGGCTCATTGGTGCGGCGGGCCTCGCGGAGCGTGGCAATGTGATCGATGTTTACTGAAAGGAGCGTCATGAGTACCTTCCCATTAGCGCGTTCCATCGAATGCGCACGAGATCGAAAAACATTCGAAGGCCGTCCCGCAGAAATTTCACCTTGCTTCCTTCCGAGTGACTCCAACGCACGGGCGTCTCACGAATCCTCAAACCGTGGCGCTTGGCCAGGAACAGCACCTCCGGATCGAAACCAAAACCCACCGTAGTCTGCTTTTCGAAGATGCGCCGCGATCGTTGTCGATGAAAAAGTTTGAAACCGCATTGCGTATCGTGCAAATGCAAGCCAAGGATGACCCGAACCATAAAGTTGAAGACCAACGCACCGAACTCCCGGAAGCCGGACTGATGCATTTCGATCAGGCTTCCCGCCAACTTCCGCGAGCCGATCACGACGTCCGCGTCTTCAGCGACCGCAACCTCGAGAAGTTTGGTCAGCTCCTCGATCGGTGCGGAAAGGTCCGCATCGGTGAACAGAACATACTTTCCAGAGGCGGCAAGGACGCCCTGCCGCACGGTATATCCCTTTCCGTGATTTTCGTTGTTACGAATGAGCCGCAACCCCTTGAGATTGACCTTTTTGACGACGCTGGCGGTCTCGTCTTTGGAGCCGTCATCGACGACGATTACCTCGAAAGAACACGGCGACTGGCGTATAAACGCGTCGATTTTCTCAATGGAATCGCCGATGCGTTCGGCTTCGTTGAAGGCCGGTACGACAATGGAAACCATCGGTTGACCATTCCCTGTAATCGCCACAAAGCCCGTCCCTATCGAGGTTTCCGATGCCTCCATAAATGCGGTATTGTATCATTTCGCGTCTTATATGAATGACAGGTTACTCCGTGCGTGCCGGCGCCAACCGGTGGATCGAACTCCAGTTTGGATGATGCGCCAGGCCGGCCGTTACCTGAAGGAATACCGCGCCATCCGCGAGAAGGTCTCCTTCCTGGAACTCTGCAAGAATACCGATCTCGCTGCCGAGGTTTCACTTCAGCCATATCGGATTCTTGGTGTCGATGCCGTGATCTTCTTTTCCGACATCCTGATTCCCGTCGAGGCGATGGGTGTTCAGGTTTCGCTCACGGACAAAGGCCCGGAAATCGGCAATCCGATTCGAACACAGGCGGACGTTGACGGGCTGCGCGTCCCCGATCCAGCCTCGGAAGTGCCTTTCGTGGGATCGATTCTCAAAAGGCTGCGGCAGGAACTTCAGGACGCCGTACCGCTGATCGGATTTGCAGGCGCGCCATGGACCCTCGCTTCGTACATGATTGAAGGCGGGGGGTCCAAAAGCTTTGCCGAGATCAAGCATATGGCCTTCAGCGAGCCGCGCGTCCTGCACAACCTGCTCGACAAGCTCGCGTCGACCATCAGCTCGTACCTTCTCTTCCAGATCGAATCCGGGGCGCAGGTTATTCAGCTCTTTGATACCTGGGCTGGAGAACTCAGTCGCAGCGATTACGAGGAATTCGCGCTCCCTTACACTCGAAAGATCTTCGAAGCGGTCGCGAACCGCGTTCCGCGGGTCCTGTATCTGAACGGTTGCGCCACAATCCTGGAATCTATGGCAAGTTCCGGCGCCGATGTACTCAGCGTGGACTGGCGCATCTCCATGGCGGAGGCACGGAGGCGAGTTGGCGATCGCCTCGCGCTTCAGGGAAACCTGGATCCCGGTCTGCTTCTGGGCGCGAAAGACCGCCTTGTAGCCAGGACCACGGAGATTCTCCAGGAGGCGGGTCCGGTCGGCCATATCCTGAATCTGGGTCACGGTATTCTTCCACCAACTCCGGTCGAGAACGCGCAGGCATTTATCGAAACCGCGAAGAGCTATCGGCATAATCGATGAAAGTCGGAGTCCTTTTATTCAACCTCGGCGGTCCGGAGACACTACGAGACGTCAAACCCTTTCTCTATCGTTTGTTTTCGGACCCGGAAATCATTCGCATCAAGTGGGCTCCTCTGCGAAAGGCCCTGGCTTACACCATCGCAACACTTCGACGAAAAACATCCGAAGGTTATTACCGGCAGATCGGGGGCGGCTCGCCTTTACGACGGCTTACCGAAGAACAGGCACGAGCTCTCGCCGATGAATTCAAAACACGCGGCAAAGATGTGGAAACATTCGTAGGCATGTGCACCTGGCATCCGTTCCTGGACGAAGCGGTCGATCAGATCGAGAAGAGCTCCGTTGACAGTCTTGTGATCCTGCCACTGTTCCCGCATTATTCGGTCACGACAACGGGCTCGGGCTTTTCCGTCTTGCGAAAGTTGATCGATAAACGGACGTCCTTCAGGAAGCGCGATGTCCAGTGGGTTTGCGCATGGCCTGACCATTCCGGTTACATTGATTCCATCGCGCACAGGATTCGACGCGAACTTGCGAAGTTCGCGAATCCGGATGGGGTCCATATTCTCTTCAGCGCGCACAGTATTCCTGAAAGCTACGTTCGAAACGGCGACCCTTATCTGGAACAAACAAAGACAAGCGTCGAGCTGACTATGGATCAGTTGGGCCGGAACAATCCTTACCAGCTCTCGTTTCAAAGCAAGATCGGGCCGGTGAAATGGCTCGAACCCTTCACCAGCGATGTGATTGCGCAATTGGGAAAGCGCGGCATCGATGACATCCTGGTCGTTCCCATCAGCTTTGTCTCGGAACACATCGAAACTCTGTATGAGCTCGACATTCTCTTCAAGAAACTTGCCGAAGAAGCGGGCGTTGCAAACTTCCGGCGAGTGCCTGCGCTGAACAGCGACCCAATATTCATTCGCGCGCTCGCCGACATTGTCGAGAGCACACTGTGAATGGCGGTAGACTGTAGCGGCAGTCTGTGACCGCCGGTTTTTCGCGGCATAGCGACGAAGAACCGGCGGTCATAGACCGCCGCTACAGCCATTTTTCGCTATGCCTGAAGTCCAAATTATCGGGGCCGGTATCAGCGGCCTCTCCTGCGCCTGGACGCTGAAGAAGCTGGGCATCGACGCCGTTGTTCTCGAAGAGAGCCCTCGCGCAGGCGGAGTCATTCGAACAGAGAAGATAAATGGCTACCTCCTCGAATGGGGACCGAACAGTTTTCAGGCGGCTCCGCGCGCGCTGGAGATGATCGAAGAGATCGGCCTCTCCGAGGAGTTGCTGGCGCCGGTACCGCACTCGCCGCGATACGTTTATGTGAATGGAAAGTTGAGAAAATTTCCGTTCGGCCCGCTGGGCTTTGGAGGGATGGCACGGATCCTGGGCGAGTTGTTCATCAGGTCAAAATCCCCGAAGGATGAGTCGGTGGGGGAGTTTTTCCGGAGGCGTTTTGGGAGGCAGGTACACGACCGGCTGGTGGCGCCGCTGCTCACCGGTATCTATGCGGGGAATACGGACAACCTGAGCATTGCGGCGGTGTTTCCGAGAATGGTGGAAATGGAGCAACAACATGGAAGCATAACGGGAGCATTCCTCCGGACCTTCACCCGGCGCGGCAAAGCCACCCAGCCCTCTTCAGAGGGAAGAGGGCGCAGAGGAGGAACTATCTTCTCGTTCGATAACGGCATGGAAACGTTGCCGTCGCGAATGGCGGAAAATCTCAACGTGCAGTACAACACGAGCGATGCGCGGATCGGGAACGGACAAGCGACTGTGCTGACCGTTCCGGCCTATCGGGCCGTGGATGTTCTTCAGGGGAAGTACCCGAAACTGACGAAGCTTCTGGAAAATGTCCAATACGCACCAATGGTGGTGGCAGCTACGGCGCTGCCCGAACACAGCTTCAGGCAACCGTTGCGCGGTTTCGGATTCCTGGCGCCACGAGATCAGGGAGTGCATTTATTGGGAACTCTCTTTAGTTCAGCTCTGTTTACAGGCCGGGCTCCGGATGGGCAGGTCCTTCTGACTTCCTTTGTTGGCGGAGCCTTTGAACCGGACGCCGTCACCTGGAGCGATGAACGAATATGGGAGACCGTGTGCTCTGAGTTGAAACAAGTCTTGCACACGTCGGAAATGCCGGAGCCGATCGCTCTGCTTCGCCACACGCGTGCAATTCCTCAATACCGGATCGGTCACGAACAATGGGTCGCTGCGCTCAGACTCGCACTCGAGGAAACGCCCGGATTGTTTATCACGGCGAACTATCTTGAAGGTGTGTCGGTGCCCGCCTGCATTGAACAAGGCGAGCGGACAGCGCACGCCGTAGCCGAATATCTTCGGAGAGACGCATGAAACGAACAGCTCAGGAAATCGCCGAATATGTCGGCGGAGAACTTCGCGGGGACGGCGCCGCAGTGCTGGACTCCGTTGCCAGTTTGAAGAATGCCGGGCCGGCCGATCTCAGCTATGCGGAAGAAAAGTTTTACGATGAAGTGGCGCGCACACGGGCAGGCTGTGTCATTGTCCGATCCGGCGAGTTTCCGTCGCGGAATGTCATCGTCGCGCGGAATCCAAAACTCGCCTTCGCCCGGGCCGCAGAGTGGCTGCTGGCCGAAACGCGGGATGACGCGGGGATCCATCCGAGCGCAACCGTTGCTCCGGATGCGGAGATCGCCGAGGGCGTGAAGATTGGTGCTGGTGCTGTCATCGAAGGCGGAACCAGTATAGGCGACCGAACAGTGATCGAGGCAGGTTGCTTCGTCGGGAAGAGAAGCAGAATCGGCAGCAATTGCCTGCTTTATCCCCGCGTTGTGATCTACGGGAACGTCGAAATCGGCGATCGTGTCATCATTCATGCCGGAGCGGTCATCGGGGCGGACGGCTTCGGCTTCGTTAACGATGGCGCCGTCCATGTGAAGTTTCCGCAGATTGGGAGGGTAATTATCGAGGACGATGTCGAAATCGGCGCGAATACATGCATCGACCGCGGCTCACTGGAGACGACCGTCATCCGCCGTGGTGCAAAACTCGACAATCTTATTCAGATCGCGCACAACGTTGAGGTCGGCGAGAACACGGTGATCGCCGCGCAGACGGGAATCTCCGGCAGTTCCCGGCTTGGGGCTCAGTGCGTTATCGGCGGACAGGTCGGAATCGGCGAGCATGCCCATCTGGACGACAATACGATAATCGGCGGTCAGGGTGGCGTTTTGAACGGGAAACACGTCCGAGGCGGTGAAGTCCTCTGGGGTACGCCGGTGCGGCCTTTGAAGGAGTTTCTCCTACAGCAAGCGTACCTTGGCCGCCTGACAGCAAAAAAGAAATAGCCGAAACACCATCCGTAAGTTACATTTTTGTCACAAAAGGGAGGTTTGGGACGGCATGGTCACGACGAAAATCAGGACGGTTCAGCAACATATTCTCGATGAAGAAAGGCTATATCCTGGGGCAACGGGAGATTTCACTTCCCTGCTCAACAGCTTGATCGTCTCGGCGAAAATCATTTCCCGCGAGGTTCGCAAGGCGGGTCTTGTCAAGATCCTGGGCGAAACGGGCAACGTGAACGTTCACGGCGAGCAGGTTCAGAAGCTCGATGAATTCGCCCAGGAAACCATTTGCCGGTCCATGGGTCACAGCGGCAATTTGTGCGTCATGGCATCGGAGGAATCTGAGAGCATTATTCCGATTCCTGACGGGGGCAAAAGAGGTAACTACGTTCTAATGTTCGATCCGCTGGATGGGTCCTCGAACATTGACGCCAACGCCAGCATCGGGACGATCTTCTCCATACACCGCAAACGGTCGAATGGCGCCAAGGACGGCTCGCTCGAAGACTGTCTCCAGTGCGGAAACGGCCAGATCGCTGCCGGTTATTTTCTCTATGGCTCGAGCACGATGATGGTTTATACGACGGGCCATGGAGTAAACGGATTCACCCTCGATCCCAGTTTGGGCGAATTCCTTCTCTGCCATGAAAACATCAGGACTCCAACGCGCGGCAGAATTTACAGCATCAACGAGGGAAACGTGACTAAATGGGATGCCGGTACCAGGCGTTACATCGAATATCTGAAGGAAGACCGCAAAGACCTGGGCCACCCTTATTCACTTCGATACATCGGCTCTCTCGTCGCCGACTTCCATCGCAATCTCGTCAAGGGCGGCATCTTTCTGTATCCTGGCCCCAAGGGCAAGCTGCGCCTGCTCTATGAGGCCTCTCCTCTCGCCATGGTCGCCGAACAAGCCGGCGGCGCCGCGTCTACGGGTCTCGAGCGGATTCTCGATGTCGAGCCAACTTCCCTGCATCAGAGAGTGCCGCTGATCATCGGCAGCCGCGACGACGTCGCTGAGTACAATCGGTTTTACAAGGAAGCGATGGCGTCCGCCGCGGATTAAAAAAAGGAAGCCAGAATAGGGAAGATCCCATTCTGGCTTCTGGCTTCTCGGCTTCTGGCTTCCTTTTAGTTCGAAACAACCAGGTTTGTAAGCACTTCGTCCACGCTCGTGAGACCTTCCGCCATCAGAATCATGGCGTAATCCTTCAGCGACTTCATTCCACTTTGCACGGCGAGATTGCGGATTTCATCGGTTTTGTCGCCGCGAGCAACAGCCTTCTTCAATTCATCGTTCATCACGAGAAGCTCGTAAATACCAATGCGTCCCTTCTTGCCGGTGCGGTTGCATTTGTCGCAGCCTTCACCTTTGTAGAACGTGGGGGCGTTTTCCTTGGTGTAGCCGAAGTAGCCGAGCGTGGTTTCATCGACTTCCTGCGGAACTTTGCAATTCTGGCACAGGCGGCGTGCAAGACGCTGCGCGATGATACCGATGGTGGAATTCGCCATGAGGAATGGCTCGATGCCCATTTCCTCCAGACGAGTGAAGGAACCTGGCGCATCGTTGGTATGAAGAGTCGTGAATACGAGGTGACCGGTAAGAGCCGCTTCCACTGAAATCTTGGCCGTTTCCATGTCGCGGGTTTCACCGACGAGAATCACGTCCGGGTCCTGCCGGAGGAAGGCGCGAAGAATGCGGGCGAAATCGAGGCCGATGTCTTTATGTGTCTGGACCTGGCAAAGACCGGCCAGATCGTATTCAATCGGATCCTCGGCTGTGGAAATATTGATTTCGTCCGAGTTGATTTCATTGAGCGAGCTATAAAGCGTGGTCGTCTTACCGGAACCGGTCGGTCCCGTCACGTAAATAATTCCATATGGTTGATTGATCATCCATCGCAGCTTCTCGACGGTGGGGCCGTGAACGATGATCTTGTCGAGCGGCAGGAGCGATCCGCTCTTGTCGAGAATACGCATGACGATCTTTTCGCCAAACTTGGCAGGGACGGTCGAAACACGGAAGTCGATCCCCCGGTTCTCAATCCGGATCGAGATGCGGCCGTCCTGCGGCAGGCGCCGTTCGGAAATGTCCAGCCTGGAAAGAATCTTGAAACGCGATGCGAGCGGAAGCTGAATCTTTTTCGAAAGAACGTTTTCGACGTACAGCACGCCATCGATACGCAGGCGCAAAACAACACCCTTTTCCTGCGGCTCGATGTGGATATCGCTGGCGCCCTTCTTGATTGCGAGGGCCAGGATGTTGTTCGCCAGACGCACGACGGGCGCGTCTTCCGACGCTGTAGTCAGCTCTGTCGTCGAGGAAACCTTTTCCTCTTCCTCCTGCTGGACCTCCAGACCGCCAAGGATCTCCTTTTCCAGATCCTCCAGACTCTGCTGGGGCATCTCGAGCATCGCCCTTTTTTTCTCTTCCTTGCGGCGGTCCCTGTCGTCGTCTTTCTTCTTGTCGTGTTCTCTCTTTTCTTCCTTGACGCCCATCAGGTCCGGATAGACCGTGTCCATGAACTTGCGGAAATCTTCATCCGTACAAACCTGCGGTTCGATGACAGCCCCTTTGATGTACCGGCGGACGTCGTCGAACGCGACAAGGTTCGAAGGATTCACCATCGCGAGTGTGACCGAGTTGTTCACATAAGCGATGGGCACGACTTTGTGGAGCAGACACAGCGATTGAGGCAGCAGGCCGACAACCCGCGGGTCGAATTTTCCTTTGAACAGGTTGACGTACTCGATGCCAACCTGCTTGGTGGCGTCTTCCAGACGCTCCGCCAAAATCCGCGCCAGGCCTAGTGAAATTTCCGGATGCTGCGTCAGAAGATTTCTGAAATCGGCACGAGTCAGGGTAAATACGACGGTAGGCTGAACGGTCGTGACCGTGGCAGACCGGGGTTTTCCGGTGAGCAGGGACATCTCACCAACCGCGGCGCCTTCCGTGAGTTGGGCGACAAGAAAATCAATGCCTGTCGTGGGATCTTTCTTGCGAACCTCGACCAGGCCGGACTTGATGATGTACATCGACACGCCCGGCGCCCCTTCGCGAACAACGACTTCAGCCGGCGGAAATTCAGCGGTTTTCAGGCAGGTTCCGAGTTTGGCCAAGCTGTCGGGACTGAGTTCTGCGAAGAGTTTGACGTTCTTTAGAAATTGTACAAGTTGGTCGGTTTCGTTAACTACCGTCGCCATGGACTCCCAATTTGTTCTCGACATCCAGCCTTCCTGGCTGCCCTTTCAGAATAGAAGGGGGTAGTTAAGTCTCTCATTCTGGACAAAGTAAAGTCAAACGACTGGGGCGATTTCCCCTATTTTTGGTCTTTGCGAAGTTCCTGTTTCCAGCCCAGTATTCGTGCGGCATTTCCTTCTTTTTCCGCCTCTTCGATTCGGCCCTGGGACTGATAGAACATGGACAGGCTGGTGTGGGCGAGAATGTCTTCGATATCGATCTCGATGAGCTTCTTGGCGGTCGCAATGGCATCATCGACCCGGCCGCGATTGAACAATGCCATGCCCAGGCCATGGAGAGCGTCCTGGTAGCCGGGATCGATCTGCAAAGCCTTCTGGTAGTTGTCAATAGCGTCGTCGAGTTTATCGTCACCGAAAGCATTTACGGCATGCTCAAAGTACTCTTCCTTCGTCATGACGTAGATTCTACAACATTTCTACTCGTACCTCAGTGCTTCGATTGGGCTGAGGATGGCTGCCCGGTAGGCGGGATACATACCGAAGATCAGGCCGGTTCCAACTGAAGTTACGAACCCGACGCTGACCCAGAAGAGGGATACGGAAGCAGGCAAAAACGGCACAAGGTTTCGGATCAGCACCGCGATGGCGCCACCGACAAGAATCCCGAGAATTCCGCCGACCGCCGTAAGCGCCATGGCTTCGATCAGAAACTGCGTGAGGATATGGCGCTGAGTTGCGCCTATGGCTTTCCGGATGCCGATCTCGCGTGTGCGTTCGGTCACCGATACCAGCATGATGTTCATCACTCCGACGCCGCCGACCAACAGTGCGATGGACGAAATGGCGAACATCACGGTGAAAATGCCGCTGGAAATCTGGTTCCAGAGATCGGTGAACGTATCCTGGGTAGAGATGGAGAAGTCGCTCTCTTTGTTTGTCGCAACACCGCGCCGGATCCGCAAAAGTTGTTCGATCTGGTCGATGGCGCGCGGCATGTCCTCCTGGGTAAAGGTCTTTGCGACCAGCATTAAATCCTTCTGCTCCGGATGCATTTTCCAGAGGCTGCCGATCGGCATCTCGGCCACGTTGTCGTCGGGATTTGATCCCGGGTTCAGGCTTTTGACTTTTTCGAGGACACCGATAACGCGAAAGATATTGCCTTCGATTTCAACTTCTTTTCCGACCGGATCCACGTTGACCGGAAAGAGAGTGTCGGCGGTGTCATGTCCTAATACCACCACATTCGCATTGTGGTTGGTCTCGGCCTCGTTGATCCAGCGGCCCGCGTTTAGCTTCAGGTTCATTACCGTGGCTATCTCGGGTGTAGCGCCAACGAAGATCGTGTTCTTGGCGGTTCGGTCGCGATAGCGGACGGCAAACGACTTGGCGCTGCTGTTGAGGGCAAAATGCCGCAACACCGGCGCGACAGCCTCCACCAACGGAAGTTGTTCGACCGCTTCCGCGTCCTCCAGCGTAAATTTCTTTCGATTGAATACTTCCGGTGGGAGCCGGCCGCCTACGGTCGGAGGAATCCTCTGTATGAAGATCAGATTTGAGCCGAGATCCGCAATTTGCCCGCTGATATTGCTGTTCAAGCCGCTGATGATCGACGACATTCCAATCACCGTCGAGACGCCAATGACGACCCCGAGGATTGTCAGAAACGACCTCAGTTTGTTCTTGCGCAGTGAATCGAGCGCAAGCAGGAGGATTTCACTCATATCGCAACGCCACAATGGGGTCCAGATTCGCCGCTTTCGTTGCCGGATAAATGCCGAAGAACAATCCCACGCTGGTCGAGACGGTAAGTCCGAGGGCAATCGCCCACCACTTGATTGAAGCCGGCAAGGGAGTCAGCCATGACACGGCAATGGCTATTGAGGACCCGAGAAGAATTCCTATGATTCCGCCGACGAGAGACAATGTCGCGGATTCGACCAGAAACTGAATCATTATGTCGTGCCGCCGCGCGCCCGTCGCCTTACGAATACCGATTTCGCGAGTTCGTTCAGTCACCGAGACAAGCATGATGTTCATCACAACGATGCCGCCGACGATCAGGGATATCGACGCGATGCCAATCGTCACCGCAAAAAACGCCTGGCTGATGTTCGCCCAGATCTGAAGAAAATTCTGATTTGTGTTCAGCGCAAAATCATCCTTGGCGCTGTAGGCGACATGACGCCGCGTCCGCAACGTCAGGCGCGCCTCGCTTTCGGCTGCGGGAAGATGTTTCTCGTCCAGCGCTTTCGCATAGATATTGATGGATCGACGCGAGCCCCACATTTTCTGGTGCAATGAGATCGGAATTGTCACCCAGTTGTCCCGGGACTGCCCCAGGACGGAGCCCTGCTTGAGGCCGATACCGACGATCTCGAATGGGCGGTCATCGACCATCAGTGTCTTTCCAATCGGATCCACGAACGGGAAAAGGGTCTCTGCGACGTCGGACCCAATCACACAGACATTGCGTGCATGATCGACGTCATACTCCGTGACGAATCTACCGCCTTGCAATTCATTACCGAGAATCGAGGGCACCTCGGCGGTGTAACCCTGAATCTGCGAATCCACGTATTCACGTCCAAACTTTGCGCGGGCTCGTGCGCTGGCGGAAGCACCAACGGCCTTACAATTTTTGCAGGCGTTCCGAATTGCCTCCATGTCGGCCATGTACAAGTTCTTGCGTTTCTGATTCTCAACCCAGTCGTCCAGGGATGAAATGACAGGCGACATTCGGTTGATGGTAAGAACGTCGGGCCCAAGGTTGAAGATTTTCTGGGCGACGTAATCGTTCAGGCCCGAGATGATCGACACGACAGCGATCACCGCCATCACGCCGATGACGATGCCGAGCAGCGTCAACAGGGATCGCAGACGATTGGCACGCAATGATGAGAGCGCAATGAAGACAGCTTCGCTGAAGTTCACAACGCTATAGTACGTCTGAACCCATGCTTTTGTTTCACCGGGCCCGGCCGAATTTTTCCTGAAGTAATCGAATCTTCTCTTCCATTGTCTGCTTGGAAGGAGGCGCGGCCTCGACAGGCGATTTGACCGGCCGGGCTTTAGGCGGTTGTTGGGCTTGTTGTTGTGGCGGTTTCTCGGGACGGGGCTGTTGCTGTCGTGGCTGGGGGAACCGTTGTGGTTTCCTGGGGCGCGGTGCGCCTTCCTGGCCCATAGGGGTCGTCAACGGAACGACCGGCCGGACTTCTGCAGCGCCCTCGGCGGCGACCGGCGTCTGCACCGCAGCCTGGGGCCCCGCAGCCGCTTTGGGCTTTTTCCTGGGACGCGGCCGGCGCTTCGGCTTTGGCATGATGGCTTTCATCGAAAGGCTGATTCGCTTCATGGTCGAATCCACGCCGATCACTTTCACCTTCACAACCTCACCGACCTTGACGGCCTGTCGCGCATCCTGTACGTACTTGTGCGACAGTTCCGAAATATGGACCAGTCCATCCTGGTGAACGCCGAGGTCCACGAACGCGCCAAAGTTCGTCACGTTCGTTACAGTTCCCTCCAGCTCCATACCTTCTTTGAGATCCGCGATCTCTTTCACGTCGTCGCGGAATTTCGGAACGGCAAAATTGTCGCGGGGATCGCGGCCCGGCTTGAGTAACTCGTCACGAATGTCCGAGAGCGTGTATTTGCCTGCTTCGCTTTCAAAGGTCCGGTAGTCGATGGAATTGATCCGGGCCGGATTCTCGACCAGTTCGCTCACCGGTATGCCGAGCGAGGCCGCCATGCGCTCCACAAGTGGATAGGACTCCGGATGAACGGCCGTTCGATCCAGCGCGCTTTCACCCTCTTTGATCCTCAGGAAGCCCGCCGCCTGCTCGAAGGTCTTGTCACCAAAACCCTCGATGTCGCGGAGCTGCGTTCGTGACCGGAACAAACCGTGCTGGTCGCGATACGAGACGATTCCAAGAGCGAGCTTGTCACCGATGCCCGACACATACTTCAACAAGTCCACGGAGGCCGTGTTGAGATCCACGCCCACGCGGTTCACACAAGATTCGACTGCGGCGGCGAGGCTGCGCTTCAACTTCCTCTGATCCACGTCGTGCTGGTATTGGCCGACGCCGATCGATTTCGGCTCGGTCTTTACAAGTTCGGCCAGCGGGTCCTGCAACCTGCGCGCAATCGAGATCGCCCCGCGGACGGTGACATCGAGCTTGGGAAATTCTTCGCGCGCCCGCTTCGATGCCGAATAGATCGATGCGCCGGACTCATTCACGACGACCGTAAAGATCTCCAGTTTGTTCTTCTCGGCCAGTGATCGAACGAACGCTTCTGTCTCACGCGAACCCGTTCCATTGCCGATCGCAATGCCCCGTACGTTGTATTTCTGCGTCAGGTCGAGAAGGATCTTTTCGGCGCCTTCGATGTCCTTCTTCGGTTCGGTGGGATAGATCGTCTGATTCTCCAGGAACTTGCCAGTCTGATCGACGACGGCAACCTTGCAGCCCGTCCTTTGTCCAGGGTCGATTCCGATGACGCCGATCTGACCTGCAGGCGGTGCCAGCAGCAATGTCCTCAGGTTCTCTTCAAAGACCTTGATGGCCTCGGACTCCGCCCTCTCCCGCAGGAATGACCGCACCTCATTCTGGATCGAGGGCTGAAGCAGCCTCTCATAGGCGTCGCGGACCGCGCTTTCCAGCAAGACCGCGAATGGCGACTGGGCATCTTTGACAACCTGTGGAATCAGGTTCGCGATGAATTTCTCGGGATCGAGATCGACAGAAGAAGTCAGGACGTTTTCGCGCGTGGCGCGCCGGATAGCGAGCATGCGATGCGACGGGATCTTCGACACTGTCTCTTCGAAGTTGTAGTACATCGAGTACTTGGTTTTCTCGGACTCCTTTCCTTCCACGACCTTCGCGCGCACAACGCCTTCCGCGAGCATGCGCTCGCGCAGCTGCTTCCGGAAGTCGGCATCCTCCGCGACGCGTTCGGCAATGATGTGCAGCGCCCCTTCGACGGCCGCCTCAACAGTTGGAATCTCTTTCTCGGCGTTGACAAACTGCTCGGCGAAAACTCCGACCGGATCAGTGCCTGTCTGATCCCAGATATACCGAGCCAGCGGCTCGAGGCCGCGCTCCAGCGCGACACTGGCCTTGGTCTTTCGTTTGGGTTTGTATGGAAGATAAAGGTCCTCCAGCTCGTTCTTGCTGTAGGAGGCGAGAATTTTGGCCTTGAGCTCGTCGGTCAGCTGTCCCTGTTTTTCGATCGAAGCAAGAATGGTATTGCGGCGGTCCTCGAGATCCTTGTAGTAGTGACGTTTCTCGTCGATGTCGCGTATCTTGACCTCGTCGAGATTCCCCGTCGCTTCCTTCCGGTACCGCGCTATAAAGGGAACCGTCGCCCCTTCTTCCAACAACTTGAGCGTCGTTTCCACACGCGAAACCGGCGCACCTACCTCTTTGCTGATTCTAAGGAGGACTTCCGGATTAAACATGACGTGAAGAAGAGATTATGCCAGAAATTCGGGGTCAGACGTGTGAATTCCCTTTTCCTGCGACACACAAAAATGTCAGAAAGGGAGTTCACCGGTCTGACCCGGAATTTCCTTTTTTGGGCGGCCGGGTTTTCGAAGCTTTAAATCGCGCCCAGTGAGGGCTTCGAGGTGGATGAGCATTTCGGGCGTGCACCAGGCCCGTCCGGTTGATGTGTGCAACCGGATCGTTCGTTTTTCTTCCTCAGTGTGGTCAATCCTCAGCCATTCAGACCAATTTTCAATGACGCCGAGTGTTGGGAAATCGGTAGATATCAGCAGATCATCGCGAAGACCACAATGTGCGGCGGCACTGGACCAAAGGTAATCTTCAGCACGCTCAACCATACCGGCACGAACCGGATTTCTTTCGACATAACGGAGCGCGTTCCACGTGTGTGTTTCATCCATAACGCACATGTCAGGACGGCCCTGCCAGAGATGACCGACGAATCCGTATTTCACATTGAAGTACATGGAATACTCGGTGTGAGCATCGTGCAGGGCCTTTGAAATTGATTTCTCGGATTCCGGTATCGCAATGAGGTGAACGTGATTTGTCATCAGACAATAGGCACAGATACCGACACCGTTTTCCGTACATCCTTTGTTGACCGCCCGAAGATAAACGAGGTAATCCGAATCTTCATGAAACACTGGGTCTTTTCGGACACCCCGTTGCCGGACATGATGTGCGTACCCTGGCACGACGCAGCGAAGAGGTTTAGGCATGGGTTTTGGATGGGAAAGGGGAAGGGCGGACTGAGTGTACTACTCCGTCCACTCACGATTCAATTCGTAATTCGGGAAAAGGAGGGTGGATTCAGCGGCCGTGTTTTCGATCCCGCAGACTTTGCCGACGCGTAGGTCTTCGAAGTTCCGGAATGTCGGTTAATAGGTTTCGGTAAGCAGTCCGATCCTATTCCTTCGGAAAAAGGGAATTCACCGGTCTGACCCCGAATTTCAACGGCGCTTGCCCGTCTGAATCCCGTATTTCTGACCGTCTGTCTCCGCCCACTTCAAAAGTGTAGCCTTCACTTTTTCATATCGGGCAACGTTTTCCTTCAGCCGTCGGTCGTGAGCGAAAGTGACGGTACCGGCCCTTTCGATATCCCGGATGAGATCATATTGATCCTGCATAACCCTCAACAGTTCGGCGGACAGTTCATCTGAGCGCGCGGCAAGAGACGGAATTCTGCGGAGTTGATCGATGGATTTGGAAACATCCGTGCCCATCTGTGCCAGGCCACCAATGGCTCCAGCTCGCAGTTCCTCGGCCGACTGCTCAAAGGTATTCTCAGCATTGTTGATCGCGTCGATAAACCTTTGACTGCTGGGATTGGATCCCATGATTTGTGTCAAGCCATTTGGAAGATTTCGCACCGACAGACGCGGGCCGTCGTAGTGGGTCGCGACCTCGTAAAAGGAAATGAGTACAACCGCGAGGAGCGCCATCTGAAGGCCCTTGAAGATCGAATGGGTTTCACTGCCGGGGGACTGGAAGGGAAGGATTGCGGCGAGTAATGCGCCTGCAACCAATCCTGCGATATGGGCGGAGATATCGATGCTCGGGATGATGAATCCGATAACCAGATTGACGATGATTACAGGTAGCATCCCCACGCCGACCGCTCGTTTGAAAAACGGCGGTATGGAGTGTCGATACCGGAACCCAAATACCAATAACACACCGAGAAACCCAAAGATCGCCCCGGACGCGCCAGCGGAAGGCACGTCCGGGTGATAGAAGTAACTTCCCAGGACACCGGCCACTCCCGAGGCCAGGTAAAGAATAACGAAGCGTTCGCTTCCGTAGAGTTTCTCCACCGTCGGGCCCACGACCCACAGGGCGTACGAATTGAAGAAGAGATGAATCAGGCCGATGTGGAGGAAAATCGGTGTCACCAGGCGCCAGATTTCGCCTTGATCGATTCGGGCATTGTCTTTCACCCCGAATGCCATCAAGGTTCCCGGATCCATCGAACCGCCTGCCAGCGACATCAAAACGAAGATTGCGATGTTCGCCGCAAAAAATGTGTAAGTGAACGGCGTGCGGCGGGTCCAGACCGCATGCAGGAATTCAAGGTGATCTTCTTCAATCATAAGGAGGGGGACGAGATCATTATTCCCTCAAATCACGTTGAAGTTTTTCTGTGATTTCCTGCGCCGCCGTGCGTGCTTTGCCCAGCTCGTCGGGCTTGAACGAAATGGCGGCAACGACAGAGTGACCACCTCCGCCGTACTGCTCGCACAACTTGGCAAGGTTCAGGCGTCTTTCGCGTTTGGTCCAGGGATTGGTGCCCACTGATACCTTGGCTCGCACGGAAGACCTGCTCACACCGACACTGTAGACACTATCCGGAAAGAGATAATAAGGAATGAACTTGTTGTATCCGTCGAGATCGTAATCGCTCACGTCGAATTGAATGACGCCGTCCGTGCAGCGGGTGACACCGCGCATGATTTCGATCGACTCGGCGTGGCGCGCATAGAGCCTGTCAAAAGTCGATCGTACTTCCGGCTCGTCGATGACCTGCTCCAGCGTCTTGTGCTGCAATTCCCGAATGATCTTATGAATCAGCTCCCGATTGTGGCTTGCCTCGATCACCAGCATCAACCTCATCGCCGCTTCTTTGAGGTCGACAGCCGTTTTCGCGTCGGGAAACTGAGCCCCATCAATGATGTCCGCCCAGTGAATGAGCTCCTGGAGGTCCGGCAGCGGACAGTCGAAAACCTTCTCCGTTACGGCGGCGATAAATTTCGTGCATGACTTGTAGCTCGGATCGTGGAACTTTTGGCCGCTCGCATCCCGGCGAAAATGGGATTCGTCCTCCGGAGAAAGAAATGCGCTCTCATGATGATCGAACCACCACGTCAGGCGGTTCGAGGCGGAGTACTTGAAGTCAACGATGACGTTCTCGTCTTCCCCGAACATCTCATCGCCGATATGCTGGCCGGCCTTGTGGGTCAGCCCTTCGTATTCAATTGCGGCTTCGGGATCGATGTGTCCGGTATAGAAGCGCGAAAATACCGCCGCTGAAGAGACTCCATCAAAACAGTTGTCGTGATACAGAACTCTTACTTTCTTCATTTTTTCAGCGTCGGGCCGGTCGCCCCACGCCCCTATCGCAGTAAATACTTGGCGATCGTCTGAAGCTGCATGTTCGACGTGCCTTCGTAAATCTTTCCGATCTTCGAATCGCGGAAATACTTTTCCGCCGGATAATCTTTTGTGTAACCGTACCCGCCGTAGACCTCAACGACGAGCGAGGTGACATGTTCGGCGACCTGCGATGAAAAGTATTTCGCCATCGCAGCTTCTTTCAGGAAGTCCTGCCCTGAGTCCTTTAATCGGGCGGCGTTATAGACCATCAGACGGGCGGCCTCGATTTGTGTTGCGGTTTCTGCGAGTTGAAATTGAACTGCCTGGAACTCGGATATCGGCTTCCCGAACGCTTTCCGCTCCTTCGAGTAGGCCGCACCATGATCCCAGCTTCCCTGCGCAATGCCCACCATCTGTGCGCCGATTCCGATGCGTCCTTCGTTCAATGTTTCAATTGCAATCTTGTAACCTTTGCCGATCTCGCCAAGCACATTGGCCTTCGGGACACGGCAGTCTTCCAAAATAAGTTCGCACGTGCTCGAGGCGCGGATGCCGAGCTTGTCTTCTTTCTTGCCCACGGTGAAACCGGGGAAATCCCGCTCGACAAGGAATGCAGTAATTCCCTTGTAACCCTGGTCGGGATTCACGTTGGCAAACACGATGAAGAGTTGGGCTTCGATCGCATTCGTAATCCAGAGCTTGCGGCCGTTGAGCAGAAAGTGGTCACCCTTGTCCACGGCGCGGCTCGCCAGGGCGAACGCATCACTGCCGGAACCGGCTTCGGACAGGGCATAGGCGCCGACCATGTCCTTGGCCAGGCGGGGCAGGTACCTGCTCTTCTGCTCGTCGCTGGCCCAGCGCATGACGGCGTTATTGACGAGGGTATTCTGCACATCGATGAAAACGCCAAACGATGCATCCACTCGGGAGATCTCTTCCACGGCAAGCACCGACATGAAAAAGCTCCCCGCACCACCGCCCATCTCATCCGGGATATGAATTCCCATCAATCCGAGATCGAATAACTCCGGAATAACGCTGTGCTCGAGTTTTGCTTCCTCATCCATCTTACGGACCAGGGGCTTGATGCGCGCTTCCGCAAATGAGCGGCACGAGTCGCGAAACAACTGCTCGTCTTCCGCCAGCACGGTCAGTGGAGCCCGTGAAACAGCCTGGACATCGGTATCTTTAATCATTGCAACCACCTCGTGGGCGGGGAAAATCGGGGTCAGACTGGTGAATTCCCTTTTTTCCAGTCAGACAATCCGCGATCGGAAAAAAGGGAATTCACCAGTCTGACCCCGATTTTCCCCGCGGCCTGCCTGAGCCCAAGAAAATCGCGTATTATAACAGCCCGCTCCACTGATTATAATAGTTACGTGACGGGTCATCACAGCCACAGTCATTCGCACAGCCATACGCACGAAAGTGGCCGCAGTGCGCGTAGCAGCCTGAAACTCGCCTTGATCATCACGACAACCTTCCTTGTTGCTGAATTCATTGGAGCTCTGTACACCAACTCCCTCGCTCTGATGGCCGACGCCGGCCACATGCTGACAGATGTTGCCGCCCTGAGCCTCAGCTTTTGTGCCATCTTGTTTTCGACGAGACGGGCAACGCCTAGAAAGACATACGGGTTCTACCGCGTCGAAATTCTCGCCGCGCTTCTCAATGGCGTTTTATTGATTCTGATCTCGATCTTCATTTTTTATGAAGCTTATGAGCGACTTTTGAACCCTCCGCAAGTCAAAGCAGACTGGATGCTGGTGATCGCCGTGGCAGGTCTGGCGTCGAACCTCGTAAGCGCCTACCTGCTGTTCGGAAAGCATCGCGAGAGTCTGAACGTGCGTGGAGCGTTCTTCCATGTGATCAGCGATGCGGTCGGCTCGGTGGGCGCGATTCTGGCAAGTCTTGCAATACTGATTGGCGGTTATTCCGTGGCTGACCCGTTGATCAGTGCGCTCGTCGCGGTGCTGATTCTCTCAAGCTCCTGGATTCTGATCCGCGATGCCGTCGATATTCTTCTGGAGGGAACGCCGTCACATATCAATATCGTGAGCCTGAGAGAGCAGTTGGGGCGTGTGGACGGCGTGGGGTCAGTTCATGATCTGCACGTCTGGACGCTTACATCGGGCGTGCTCGCCATGAGCTGTCACGTTGTGGCTCAGGGGGGCAGTTCCAACCGGACGGAGCTTCTCACCAGAGTAAATGGGGTTGCACGCGAAATGTTCCGGATCGACCACACAACCATTCAGATCGAAGACGCAAACCTTCCACAGGAAGTTTTCGAATCCTGCAATTGCCATTTTGGAGCCTGGGATTCACCGTGATACACCATAACTGCGACCCACAAGGGAGTCGAAATGCCGCACTGCTTGATTCTCGCTTTACTCCTTTTTCAAAATCCGTCACTCGATAGCGCCAGCCCGAAGGAGCGTCAGGCTGCTGTCGAACAATTGGCTGTGCTGGGAAATCGGGATGCGATCCCAAAGCTCGGCGAGGCTCTGAAAAAAGAGTCGAAGAGCGATATACGCGCCTCGATAATCGCGGCGTTCGGCCGCATTCGCGACCGCGATGCCATTCCATTTCTGACCGACTCCCTGCGAACGGATCTCGAGAAAAATGTGCGCTTGCAGGCGATCGATTCGCTGCTTCGGCTCTACATTCCTATCGAAGACTCCGGTCCGCTTCATACACTTTTCGGGAAGGTAAAAAGTGTGTTCTTCGAGCCGAATCCTCCCGTCGTCGGGCCTGAAGTCCAGGTAGATGCGGCGACCAAGCAGGCGCTGGCTGCGGCCATGCAAAAGGACTTCGACGATGATGTCCGGGCACTGGCCGCTCGCGCGCTGGGTACCTTGAAAGCCAAAGACCAGGTCCCGACTCTGACTGCCACGCTCGAAGATCCGCAGAACCGTGAACATCGGGATGTGCGAATAGAAATCATCCGGACGCTGGCCTTGATTCGCGATCCGGCGGCGGGACCTGCACTGGAAAAAGCCTTGCGCGACCCCAACAAGCAAATCGTCCTGGAAGCGATTTCCGCGGTTGGACTGGTTAACGATACAGCCGCCCGCCCCACGCTCGAGGAGTTTTTCCGAAACGACAAGGACAACAGGATCAAGTCGCGGTCGCTCGAGGCGCTTGCGCTGCTGCGTGATAAGGGAAGCATGCCTTTGTTCGAATCGCTCCTGAACGACAAGAACGATTACTACCGCGAACTGGCTGCGGAAGGACTTGCGCGTCTCAACTACAAAGCCGATGGTTGGAAAGATCGTTTCGATCAGGAAAGGAAACCGAATGTCCGCAACGCCCTGGCCTTTGGTCTCGCTTCATCCGGCCAGGTCGACTACATCAACAACCTCGCGACTGCGCTCGACAGCCGCCAGGATTTCCAGGCCGAAGCCTACCTCTACGAGCTTGGGAAATTCGACGGCCAGATGAACGAGCTCTATCGATACCTGAAAAGTTCCAATCCCAGGGTGCGTGCGGGAATGGCGAAAGTGATCGGGAATATCGGCGATCCCACGGCCTTAGCCCAGATCCGGCCGCTCACCGAGGATTCCGATACCGAGGTGGTGCGCGAGGCCGTTGCGGCGCTCAGAAAATTAAACCGGTGAACCAGCCTTCGTCACAGGTTCGCGTTCGCTTTGCGCCTTCCCCTACCGGATATCTCCACGTCGGCGGAGCGCGAACGGCGCTGTTCGACTGGCTCTTTGCGCGAAAGCGTAACGGAACGTTCATCCTTCGCATCGAAGACACGGATGTCGAACGCTCGAGTGAAGACATGACTCGCGGGATTCTCGAAGCGATGACATGGCTCGGCCTTCACTGGGATGAGGGGCCTTACTACCAGTCGAAACGCCTGGATTTCTATCGAGAAACCGCACAGAGGCTGGTTAAAGAAGGCCACGCCTATCAGGATGAAGGCGCGATCCGTTTCAGAGTACCGGAAGGCAAGGTAACCTACGACGATGCCGTTTTCGGTGAAATTACCGTCGAGACCGACACGATCGAAAACTTCGTACTGTTGCGGTCCGACAGTAATCCTACGTATCACCTGAGCGTCGTTGTGGATGACATCGATATGCGCATCAGCCACGTCATCCGGGGCGCCGATCATATTTCCAACACACCAAAACAAATCCTTCTCTACCGTGCGCTGGGCGCCTCGCTTCCAGTTTTTGCGCACCTGCCGTTGATCCTGGGTCCCGACAAGACACGCCTCAGCAAACGCCACGGCGCGACTTCCGTCATGGCCTACCAGGACGAGGGCATCGTTCCGGAGGCCTTGCGGAATTTTCTGGCGCTGCTCGGATGGGCGCCGGGAACCGATCAGGAGCTGTTCAACGATGAGGAGCTTATCCATGCCTTCTCGTTGCAGGGCATCTCGAAGGCAAACGCAGTGTTCAATCAGGACAAGCTGGCGTGGTTCAACGCACAGTACCTGAGCCGCCTTGAACACGAGAAACTCGTCCGCTATCTCAAGCCGGAATTCATAAAGGCCGGTCTCTGGCGGGATTCGCTCGAAAAGGAAGAAAGCGCATGGTTCAAATCATTAATCGATTTGCTGCGGCCGCGCGCGCGGGTACTTCAGGACTTCCCGCGTCAATCGTGCCTGTTCCTCGATCCGAACATTGAATACGATCCCGCCGCCGTTGAGAAGTTTTTGAAGGACCCGAAGATTAAAGAGCATTTGCAAGCGCTGGCGTCACGTCTTGAATCTCTTCCGGAATTCACGCTCCAAAGCACCGAAGCCGCTGTGCGTGGTTTCGCGGACGAACTTGGCATCAAGGCGGGCGCGTTGATCAATGCCTCGCGCGTCGCACTGACAGGCCAGTCCGTGGCGCCCGGGATCTTTGATGTGATGACTCTGATGGGCCGTGAAAAGACGGTCGCGCGACTACGAATTTGAACCGCGGATTACACGGATCAGGCCGATTTATCTGCGGAATCCCAGAAATCCGCGGCTATAATTTACCTCCCGTATGACGTGGTTCAAACGCGAGAAGAAACCCATTGAGGCCGTTGACGATCGCGAAGACAGACGCATCGTCACCGAAGGTCTCTGGATCAAGTGTAGTGGCTGCAAGGAACCACTATGGAAAAAGGACCTCGAAGCGAACGTGCAGGTCTGCCCCAAATGCAGCTACCACTACAAGATTACAGCTCACGAACGATTGAACCTTCTGCTCGACGAAGGCTGGCAGGAATACGACGCATCGTTGTACTCCACCGACCCTCTCGACTTCAAAGCGAACAAACCTTACAAAGACACGCTCAGGAGTTTGCCGCCGAAGGTTGGAGTAAGAGAGGCGGTCGTGAATGCACAGGGAACTCTCGCCGGCCGTCCGGTTGTCATGTCCGCGATGGAATACAGCTTCATCGGCGGCTCAATGGGTTCTGTCGTGGGCGAAAAGATTACTCGAGCGATCGAACGCGCCCTGCAAAACAGCTCGGCGCTTGTTGTCGTGTCCTGCTCCGGCGGCGCGCGGATGCAGGAAGGCGCCTTGAGCCTGATGCAGATGGCCAAGATTTCTTCGGCGCTGGCGCGCCTGGACAGGAAACGTCTTCCTTATATCTCCGTTTTGACGGATCCGACAACCGGCGGCGTCACGGCCAGTTACGCTATGCTCGGCGACCTGAATGTGGCCGAACCGGGCGCCCTCATCGGCTTTGCCGGTCCACGCGTGATCGAACAAACCATACGCCAGAAGCTCCCCGAAGGATTTCAGCGGAGCGAATTCCTCCTCAAGCACGGCATGATCGATGCCATCGTGCACCGCAAAGACATGAAGACGTTCATCGCGAACTCGTTGACGTTTTTCATGTCTTAGGCAATTCGGGTAGCTAATTCGGGGACAGACGTATAAATCACCTAAATTCAAGTCAAAGGTCCTTGATCG
>Ga0137409_10000436_pt1 | contig 45343 bp, 45 predicted proteins | sample CZODoug1_16funga_FD_122059 | JGI IMG/M metagenome (GOLD analysis project Ga0137409, IMG submission 122059) | Vadose zone soil fungal communities from Angelo Coast Range Reserve, California, USA - CZODoug1_16fungal (Hybrid Assembly) | ecosystem: Environmental > Terrestrial > Soil > Vadose zone...
AGCCCGTGAATCATCGGCAGGTGCGCGAAGGTCGGTAGCGGCGCGCCAAGCGCGCGGTACAGAAGAATCTGTTTCGGGGTGTTGGAGATATGATCGTCGCCGCGCATCACGATGGTTATTCCCATCGCGATGTCGTCGGATACAACGGCGAGATTATAGATGGGCGTTCCGTCTGAGCGGAGGATGACGAAGTCCTCGATGTCCTTGTTCGGGAACGCGATTCGCTCGTGAACCATGTCATCCCACTCGGTCGTGCCATCAGGGACGCGGAATCGAACTACGTACGGCTCTCCCGCCGCGACTCTGCGATCCACTTCTTCGCGCGACAGTCGGTCGCAACGGCGGTCGTACTTGAAGGCCTCCTTGCCGGCCGCGGCGGCGCGCCGGCGCTCCTCGAGCTCGGCCGGCGTGCAGAAACAGCGATACGCGCTGCCAATCTCGAGGAGCCGCTTCGCATCGGCCTGGTGGCGCGGGAGATTGGCGCCCTGGTATACGACGCCATTGTCCCAGTGTAGGCCCAGCCACTCCAACCCATCGAAGATCGCGCGCGTGCTCTCGTCGGTGCTCCGTGCCTTATCGGTGTCCTCGATGCGGAGCAGGAACTCTCCGCCAAACTTGCGCGCGTAGAGCCAGTTGAAGAGCGCAGTACGCGCTCCCCCGACGTGGAGGTATCCAGTCGGGGAAGGCGCGAAGCGAAGTCGGGGTTTCGGGCTGTTGGTCATCAGCGACTCGAGAATGAAAAGCGGGTCCACACTCGAGGCGCGGACCCGCCGAGCGGAGAGAGAGGGATTCGAACCCTCGATACGCGTTTCCACGTATGCCGGTTTAGCAAACCGGTGCCTTAAGCCTCTCGGCCATCTCTCCTGGAGAATTTCGGAAGTTATTGGCGCATTGATTGTTCGACAACCCTTCGCTTATGGAGTGCTGGCGAAATTATCTGCGCGCGTGCATTAATTTGGAGAACGCATTGATGGAGGCTGGGATGCTGTCCCAATACATTCGCAATCTGACTAAACTGGTTCCCGCACTCGGGCTGATCGCCGCGGGCGCGTCCCCGCTTGTCGTCATCGAGTATCAGCTCCCGCGTAGTGGCGCGTTCCCTCATGATCCGGCCGTAGGCGGCGACGGAATCGTCTGGTATACAGACCAGCAGAATAGCTTCATCGGCCGATTGGATCCCGCGACGGGAAAGATCACGGATTATCCGACGCCGACGCCCGCATCTGGACCGCACGGAATCGTCGTCGCTCCGGACGGAAGTGTATGGTATACCGCGCAGCGGATCGGAAAGCTGGGACGTCTCGATCCAAAGACCGGACACATCGAGGAATATTCTCTGCCCGCGGCCGCGCGCGATCCGCACACACCGCTCATTCGCAAGGGAATCGTCTGGTTCACGGTCCAACAGAGCAACGTATACGGCCGGTTCGACCCGCGGACGCATGATGCAAGGGTCTGGACCGTGCCGACGGGCCGCGCGCTCCCCTATGGGATGGTAAATGCGCCCGACGGCTCGATCTGGGTCGCGTTGTTCGGTACCAACAAGCTCGGACGGATCGACGCCGAGAGCGGAGCGCTTCGGGAAATCAACCTTCCCCAAAGTGGCGCGCGTCCGCGGCGCCTCGTCGTCGACGAATCAGGAGTGGTATGGTACAGCGATTTTGCACGCGGCTATCTCGGCTCGTACAATCCCAGGACTGGTGCGTTCAAGGAATGGCTCTCGCCCGGCGGCGCCAGCTCCGCGCCCTATGGAATCGCGATCGCACCAGACGGACGGATCTTCTATGACGAAGCCCGTTCCGGATCTATCGTCGCGTTTGATCGAAAATCGGGGCAGGTGGAAACGATCAAGATCCCGACTCCCGGGTCGATCGTGCGAAACATTTCTGTCGACAGCACGCGAAGCCGTATCTGGCTCGCATTGAGCGGCACCAGTCGGCTGGGCAAAATCGAACTCAAATGAGAAGGTGAAATGAGACCGTCAGCGCGCCCGTTCGCATTCATTTTTTCCTTCTTGATTACGGCCGGCGGCGGGCAGCTGTACGGTCAGGCCGCGGATCCGGCGTTGCCTAGCCCTCTGGGTCTTCCGCCCTCCACCACCCGACCGGGCCGCGATCCGAATCAACCGATCGACGAGGAATACACGCGTAAGATTCGCGAGTACACGACCGAGCCGTTCTTCCTGTCGTCGCTCGTAGACTACCTGCCCGCGTCGGCCACGGTGCCGACTCCGAAGGCGGTGCTGGGCGACATCGCAGGTGCGCGCAACAACCTGCCTTACTCCAAAGAGGTCTACACGTACATGCGCATGCTCGCCAAGGCGAGTCCGCGCGTAAGAGTGTATTCGATCGGGACGACGGAAGAGGGACGCGAGATGATCGCCGTGGCCGTCGCATCCGAGTCGCTGTTCGCCAATCTCGATCGGAACAAGGCGAATCTCGCGAAACTCGCTGATCCGCGCTCAATCAACATGGATGATGCGGAAGCGGCGCGAATCGTCGAGCAGACGACGCCAGTCTACTACATCACGGGCACGATCCACTCACCGGAGTCCGGAGCACCGACCGCGCTGATGGAGCTCGCGTACCGGCTGGCGGTAGATGAGAGCCCATACGTCAGGAACATTCGGGATCATCTCATTACGCTGATTACGCCCATCGTCGAGGTCGACGGACGCGACCGGCAGGTGGACCTGTTCCGCTGGAAAATGGCGCATCCGGGTGAGACCGCGCCGCCGCTTCTTTATTGGGGGCATTACGTCGCTCACGACAATAATCGCGACGCGATGGCGCTGACGCTCAAGCTCTCCCAGAGCGTTCTCGATACGTATCTCGACTGGAAGGCGCAGGTGCTCCACGATCTGCACGAGTCGGTCCCGTATCTCTACGACAACACCGTCGGAGACGGGCCCTACAACGCCTGGCTGGATCCGCTACTCACGAATGAGTGGCAGATGATCGGCTGGAACAACGTCCAGGAGATGACGCGACTCGGCATGCCCGGCGTCTTCACGCACGGAAACTTCGATACCTGGTCGCCCGGCTATCTCATGTTCATGGCGGCAACGCACAACGGAATCAGCCGTCTGTACGAGACCTTCGGAAACGGAGGGACCGCCGAAACCGTCGAGCGTACTTTGTCGCCAACCGAGACGTCGCGGACGTGGTACCGGCAAAGTCCGCCGCTCCCCAAAGTGAAATGGTCTCTTCGCAACAACAACAATTACGAAGAAACCGGGTTGCTCGTATCGCTCAGTTATTTCGCAAACAACCGGCAGCAGTTCCTCGAAAACTTCTACGAGAAGAGCAAGAGATCCGTTCTCAAGGCGCGCACGGAAGGTCCAGCCGCGTACATATTGCCCGCCGACGACAGGCGGCAGGGTGCGCAGGCGGAGCTGCTCCGGATTCTCCAGAAGCAGCACGTAGAAATCTCGCGCGCGACATCGCCGTTCAGTGTTCTGGTTCCCATACCGAGACCACGAACGCCGCCGAGTCCGCCCGCCCCGTCAGGCGCTCGTCCGGTGGACAGTCTGAGGCGCACCGATAGCTCGCACGTCGCTGAGGGTGCGAGACCCGCCGACAAGCCGCCGGTCGCGGACAGCGTGCGACACGCCGACAGCTCCCGGGTCGCGGACACCCTCAGGTCGGCGACGACCCCGTTCGATACTCTCCCGCTCTCCGTGCAGCGCACCGAGCTGCGTCAGTTTCCAGCGGGGAGCTACATCATTCGCATGGACCAGCCGTACTCACGAATCGCGGATGCGCTGCTCGATTACCAATACTGGAGCCCGAGCGATCCGCAGCGCACTCCGTACGACGACACGGGCTGGACGTTTCCGGAAAGTTTTGCTGTCCGCTCGGTTCGCGTGACGGACCCGAGGGTTCTGGCAGTGCCGATGGAGTCGGTTACCGGTGAGATCAAGGCTCCCGGTGGCGTCATCGGGAACGGGACCGTTTTCGTCATCAATCACAACGCCGACAACGCTCTCGCGACTCTTCGGTACAGGATCAAGGACGCGGATTTTCAGATCGCCGAACAGCCGTTCGAAGCCGCGGGGCAAAAGTTTGGCCGCGGCTCGTTCATTGTCCGACGGATTTCCCGGGGCGATCTGGACAAGGCGGCGCGCGAGCTGGGTCTAAAAGTCTATGCTCTGGACGCGGCGCCTTCGGTTGCTGTGCACCCCGCGAGGGCTCCCCGCGTCGCGATCATGCACACCTGGATCAGTACGCAGACGGAGGGATGGTGGAGGCAGGCGTTCGATTTTCTTCACATTCCTTACACGTACATCAGCACGCAGGACGCGTCCGTCGATCCGAACCTCAACGCGAAATACGATGTGATCATCTTCCCGCCCGGAGGAGGCAGCCCGCAGTCGATCGTAGCGGGACTGCCAATGTGGCGAAATCCGATGCCGTGGAAGAAAACCGAGCTCACACCCAACATGGTTGTTGATCAGACGGATGACATTCGTCCGGGTCTCGGCCTGCGGGGAGTCGACAATCTCAGCACGTTCGTGAAAAACGGCGGCGTGCTGGTGACGGTCGAGAACACCGCCGACATGGCGGTCACATTCGGTCTCGCCAGCGGAGTGTCGCTCAACACGGCCGCGCGTCTGCACGTGGTCGGGAGCCTGTTGCGCATCAAGGTCATGGACGATGCAAGTCCGCTCGCATACGGCATCCGCGACAGCCTCGCCGTGTACAGCGATGATGGCGCGAGCTTCAGCGTCACCAACGTGCTGGGCGCTCGGGGCGGAAGATTCCCCGACTCCGCGACGGCGCGTCCGACGGGGCGAGGGACAGCGGACGATGTGGATGCGCCTCAGGGGCGGTTCCCTCTTGACCCCCGAAACGACGTGGCGCAGCGGAGACCGGTGCAGCCCTGGCAGGCGGCGCCGGTAACTGACGAGCAATTTCGCAATCCGCTCGCAGTCATTCCGCCGGCTCTCCGGCCGCGCGTGATCCTGCGCTTCGCAGATCAGCGGGAGCTGTTAGCATCGGGTCTGCTCGATGGCAGTGATGTCGCACAGCGGCCGGTGGTCGTAGACGTCCCGCTTGCCAAGGGCCACGTCATTCTCTTCGCGAATAACCCCGTGTACCGCGGCGAAACGATCGGTAGTTATTTCCTTGTGTTCAACGCTCTGCTCAACTTCGATCGCCTGGACACCGGCAGAAAGCTCGATCAACGGTGATAGTGGCCGTTCGGGAATACGTACGTTTCCCGGCACGATGAACAATTCAGGTGCGAATTAGGCACGTTTTGGCACCGGCCCTGCAAACCATAACTCGCGAGCTCGGACCTTTGCGCCTGCACCGGCGCGGGAGGAAACGGCGTGAGTTATCGAACCTTTGTCGACTCGAGTGGGAAGCGGTGGGAGGTCTGGCTGGTGACGCCGGCGTCCGCGGAAAGACGGAGGGCCGATCGACGCAGAGCGGGAGGTGCTGCCGATTCAACGGGTTTTTCCGACCGACGACATACTCCAGAGCGGCGGAAGAACCCGTTCCACCGAAAGATGGAAGTAGCGAGCGAGTACAGTGAAGGATGGCTATGCTTCGAGGGCGACGGTGACAAACGACGCCTGGCACCGGTACCGGAAGGGTGGTACGAAGCAGGGCCCGACCGGCTTGCCACCTGGCTCCAGGCTGCGAAGCGCGTTGTGAAATGTGCTCCCTGATATAGATTCAGCGCTTCGGAGCGCGCTCCGATCCCTGCAACCCGACAACGAGCACAAACCGTTACATGCGCCAGGTCCTCCGCGAACGTGACGCGATGATTTGCCGGTCCTGCGGCAACGAGGAGCGTGCCTCCGAAGGATATCCCTGTGACGACTGCGGGACATTCATCTGCATCATTTGTACATTCCGGGGCGTTGTCGTCTGCAAGAAATGCGAAGAGCGAAGGGCTGCCTCTCGCAACCAGCGAAGTGCCTGATCGCGCCCGCCGCTCGCGATTGATCGTTCCTCCCCCTCCTCAACCGAAGTGAGAATGAAAAGACTTTCCAGGCTCTATTTTGTCGCGTTCGTCACTTGCCTTCCTCTCGTCGCCAGCGCCCAGGAAAAACAGCGATTCGCGAACATGGACGAAGCGATGCAGGCGGGTGCGATTCTCAGTGGACGTCAGGGCCCGCGAAACGTGAACTGGATCGAAGGGGGAATGCGATTCTCGTATACGGATCGCGACGCGCGAACCGGAACTCCGGTCATTCGCGCATACGATCCCGCCACCGGCAAGGATACGGATCTTTTCACAACGTCGGGCCTGACGTTTCCGGGGACGACTCAGCCGTTCAGCTACGACGCGTTTGAATGGGCGCAGGACTCCAGGCACCTCGTCTTTCAGTCCAACTTCCAGCCGATCTACCGCCGGTCGGGGATTTCCGATTTCTACATTTACTCGCTCGCCGACCGCAGCATGCAGCTCGCCACCAAGGGAGCGAGAACCGGCGAGCTCTCACCGAATGGCGCAACACTCGGCTTCGAGCGCGACGGTGACATATACGTCACCAACCTCTCGACCCATCAGGAGAAGCGGCTGACGCACGATGCGTCGGAGCACGTCTACAACGGCCACTTCGACTGGGTCTACGAAGAGGAATTTGGGCAGGCGCAGGCGTGGAAGTGGTCGCCCGAGAGCGCCTACATCGCATACTGGCAGCTAAATGACTCAGCGGAACCGGAGATCCAGATCTCCGACTACTCCGGTTTACATCAGGACTGGGAAAAGTTGCGCATTCCGCAGGTCGGCGACTCGAACGCGACGGTGCGGATCGGTGTCGTGAACGTGTCCACGGGGCAGAACACCTGGCTCGACACGGGAGAGAAGGGCGAATTCTACATTCCGCGGATTTACTGGACGAGCAGGCCGGACACGCTCGCAGTGATCACGCTCAACCGCCCGCAGAACACGATGAAGCTTTTCTTCTTCGATGTGAAAACCGGCGGCCGGCGGCAGGTCATGACGGAGACATCGAAGACCTGGCTCGACGTGTACGACTTCTACGCCGGCGTCGATGACATGATGACGTTCCCGTCGGATTCGCATGAGTTCTTCTGGCTCTCCGATCGCGACGGTTTCCAGCATCTCTATCGCTACGACTATTCCGGCAAGCTGATCAACCAGGTAACGCGGGGAAACTGGAGCGTGACCCGCGTCGAGGGAAGCGACGCGAAGAAGCAGACCGTCTACTACACATCGACCGAAGCGTCGCCACTCCAGCGCCAGCTGTACTCCATTCGATTCGACGGTACGGACAAGCGCCGAATCACCACCGCGGAAGGGAATCACCGAATCAACATGTCGCCGAGCGCGACGTTCTTCCTCGACCGTTATTCGTCGCTGCACCAGCCGACACAGGTAGAGCTGTGGGCCGCCTCGGGGCAAAGGCTCCGTACGCTGGAGGACAACGCCGCAGTGACGAAATGGCTGGAAACCCACGCCTACTCGCCCGCCGAGATTTTCTCGTTCACAACATCCGATGGCGCTCACATCGATGGGAGCATCGTCAAGCCGATTCCGTTCGACGCCCATAAGCGCTACCCCGTCATCTTCGACATTTACGGCGGACCCGGGTCGCAGCAGGTCTACGATGCCTTCTCAACCAGTGGCTGGACGCAGTGGCTGGCGCAGGAGGGCTACATCATCGTGGGCGTCAACAACCGCGGGACAAATAACTACGGCAGCGCGTTCATGAAAGTCGTGTACAAGCACCTCGGCAAATACGAGGCGCTCGACTTCGGGGAAGCGGCCAAGTACCTCGCGAAGCAGACGTACGTCGATCCAAAGCGCGTCGCGATCATAGGCACCAGCTACGGCGGGTATAGCACCGTCTACACGATGGAAATGTATCCCGAGCTGTTCCCGGTTGGAGTGGCGAACTCGGCGGTCGGTGACTGGAGACTTTACGACACGATTTACACCGAACGCTACATGAACCTGCTCGGCGACAACCTGAGCGGCTACGTGGAGAGCGCGCCGATCGAGCAGGCGCCGAAGATGCGCGGCAACCTGCTCCTGATTCATTCGATGATGGATGACAATGTTCATCCGCAGAACACAATGCAGCTGCTGACGGCGCTCACCAACGCCGGTCGCGATGCCGATCTGCGCATCTATCCGCCAGGCCGGCATGGAGCCGCGTACAACGGAATGAGCGCGAGACTAATTCGACAGGTGACGGACTCTTACCTTGCGCGCTACCTCAAGACTGAAAACCCGCCGACTCTGAGTCCGGCCCGCTAAAAAATCGGCCCACTACCGAAAGACCCGGTTGTGGGCCGACTTGCGATCTCGAAGCGAAACTACTTCCGCGCGTCCTTCCGAATGTCGCGCACGTCTCCGCGTCTGTCCTTGCGATCCTGACGGAGATCCTTGCGATCGGACTTCAGCTCCTTCGCATCCTGCTTGGCTTCCTTCTTGTCGCCCGCCTTGATGTCCGCTTTCACTTCTTTGTGATCGGCGAGGACTTCCTTCCGATCCGAGCGGATTTGACGATTGTCGGCACGAACTTCCTTGCAATCCGCGGTTGCCTTTGGGTGGCTCTTGCACCATGTGACGAGCTGTGCCCTCGTCGCGTGCGAGGGCGCCTTCAGCGCCGCCCGAGCGGACTGCGCCGAGGCGTGTGAGCTGACTGCCAGAACCAGAGCGGCTGTGAACGCCGCGAGCTTCGCATTCGACATCTGTTGTCTCCTTCCTCTCTCGAGGATCCGTTTTCGGGTGGGCGCATTCGCGCACCGTTCAGCTTGAGAGACGCGTCACCCGGCCGGACGTTAACAGCTGAGATCGATTGCGAAGCTTGCGGTATCCGTTCGGGTTGTAGAACGGTCACACCCTGGAGCAGGAATTCAATCGTGCCCCGGCAGAACGTGATAATCGGCGTCGACAGGCTTCTGTCCGCGCGGCCAGTCGCGCACCTTCGCCGGAAAATCGGGGCGGCCCCGTGTGTTGATGTATGTGGCGACGTCGAACGCCTGCTGTGCGCTAAGATGTTGAGCGCGATCGATCGGCATGAGCGCGTAAATGAACGATGCAGCCGTGTTGATTCTGGCCATTCCTGCTCCAACGTTGTACGAACTCGGTCCCCACAGCGGCGGTGCGAGCGCCGTGCCCTGACCTTTCGCTCCGTGACACCGCACGCAAGTGCTGGCGAAAACACTGGCTCCGCGCGCTAGATCTCCCTTGAGTGGCTGAAGGCGCGGGAAACCCTGTCCCTCCATCTCCGCGCCAACCGGTACTCCGCTCGACAGAAATGCGAAATAGGTCACGATGTCACGCATGTCGCTGCCCGCTGGATTCAGGGCTCGGCCGTTCATGCTTCGGCGGAAGCAGTCGTTGATTCTGTCCTCGATCAGATCCACCTTGCCGCTTCTCGCGCGATACTGCGGGAATCTCACGTAGCTGCCGACCCACGGCATCCCGTCCCGTCGGAGCCCGCCATCGAGGTGACAACTCGCGCAGCGCAGCGAATTGCCGACATTGCGCGGAAGACTGTCGCGAGTGGCCAGAAGAATGGCACGTCCCCGGAGCGCAGATGCCCGGTAGACGGTGTCCTTCATCTCGTCCTCCGATGGAACGCGAAAGGGAACGAGACGCCTGGCGGTCTGTTGCTGGGGGGACGCGACCAATTGCAGTCGAGCAATCGGTCGCTCGACTGAGGCGAACAAGAGTGCGCCAACGGCGGGTATTACGACATTGATCCGAGGAAGCAGCGTTGTCTCCGCTTGGGCGAGCGAGAGGCGGGATCGCCTCCCGTCGCGGCACCACGGATTTAGGAGCTTGTTGCGATCAGCGCAAGTCGAATTGCGTGGCGGCGTGCGTTGCCACTAGTGCCATTAATCCGCCCTGTTCGGCACCTCTACAGTTCCGTCGGTCGTGCCGATCGGTCTCGGTTTCGTGGTTCCCCGAATCGATGTAACGACCTCGTTGACCGCATCCTCGATTCGGGAGTTGAAAGCCTCGGCGACTCCGGCGATCAGAGCGGCAACGACTCCGTCGAGCGCACCACCGAGCTTGGTGCCCGTCTCCCTGGTAGCATCGGCCGTGACCTTTGCCGCTCTTACGTCGGCGCGCGAGGCGCTCAAGACGATCCCTGCGCCAAACGCAACGCCCACCGCCGTCCAGGGATGGTCCTTCACTTTCTGTGTCATATCTACCTTGCGCTCCAGCTCGGCGATCGCGCCGGACATACGCGCCCGAGTAAGTTCGATATCCGCGCGGACTTCCGTCGTCGTCTCAGCCATCTTTGTGCCTCCGAAACGTTGACAGTGTCTGCTCGGGTTTGATGTTCTTCGGCGAGAGCAGCGCAGCGCCTCGTTTCAGCAGATAGAACCCGACTCCGCCCAGAATTACAGTCAGCACGAAGGCGGCGATCCAGTAATGCCCGTGAAAGAGCGCATCGCCGAGCAGGAGGGCGAAGCCGAACACAAGCATCTGCACGGCCAGCAATCCCACCATTGCTGCCGCGACTGTCAAGCCGGTGCCCTTTCCGATGTCGCGCGCAATCTTGGCAAACTCGATGCGCGCGAGGTGGACTTCTTCCCGCGCCAGATGCGCTCCGTCTTCCGCTACCGCGCGGAGAAGCTGCCCGACTCCGCGATTTGCTTGTGACGCGTTCGCCATCTTCATGGCTAGCGCCGGAGAGCTTTTCCGATCAGATACCCGGCGCCGAGGGCGACGAGAAGCGACCTGGCTGGATGCTCCTTTACCTGCTTCTCGACACCCGACTTGAGCTTGTCGAGGTCGGCGTCGCGGAGCCACTCGGCGCTCGACTGCATTCCGCTGGCGAGAGTATCAGTAACCGCGGTGATGCTGGAATCATTGGCAACCGTCACCGACGATCCGGGCGTTGCGGCGCTCTCCGCACTCGCAGAGAGTCGTTGCTGCCGAAGCTTCTCGGCTCCGGCCTCGAGTCCGTCGGCGAGCAGCGCGGGAATGGTCGAGGCCCTCTGCTTGACCGAAGACGCGATGCTCTTCACGCGACCCGACACTCCTCCGTCGTCGCGCGCAGTCTCGATTTCCGCATCCGTCCTGATGCTTTCGTTATCGCTTCGTTCCATGTCGCATTCCCCCAACAGTAGTTGAGCCGCTCCAAGCGGCGGCCTAGAGATTTACATGCATGAGCCGCGCCGGTGGAACGAGTTTTTTTTGTGCTTACGCGCGAATTACCGCGGGCTGCAGGCCGCGAGCCGTCCTGGCGAGACTACGATCGGCTCGCGTGCTGGCTGATCGCCTGTATGTCCGATAGGCGACGCTTGAGCGCGCGTTGGCTCTGGTCGATCGTGGCGAGCTGGAATCTGATGGTCTCACCGGGTCGACGCTGCGCCAGGATGGGAAGATCTGCTTCGCTAACGACAGCGATCTTGGGATAGCCGCCAACCGTGGGTGCATCCGCCATCAACGCAATCGGAAGTCCGTCGCCCGGTACCTGGATTGCGCCGGGGCACCCAGCTTCGGAGGGGAGCGTGCCGAGGGAGTTCGCGAGGGGAGCCCCCTCGAGTTTGTAGCCGGTACGGTCCGACGCGGTCGAGATTCTGTATTCGCTTTCGGTCAGAGTGCGCATCGCGGATTCATCGAACAGGCCTTCCTGTGTTCCCGAGGTGACGTGAACGATCCCGCTATCGTAGCGTGGCATGAGATCGGCGGCAGCGTGAAATCCTGGCGCCGGGTGCGTCCTCGGCCTCGCAGCAAGCCGAACGGAATCTCCGCTTTTCAGCATGCGTCCTTCATATCCTCCAAAGTGCCCCGGGAGATAAGTGGATCGGCTTCCGAGGAGGGCGGGGACGCCGATTCCCCCGTCGAAGGCCAGGTAGAGAAACCGGCCACTGATGATTTGTTCGACGATGATCTCGTCGCCGGCCCGAGCGAAGCTGGTCGTCCATGGAGCGATGTCCCTTCCTGAGACCGTCGCGCGTGCAGTTCCGCCGCCGATCGCAAAAAAACAATCGCGATCAAAACGGACTGCGCCACCTCCGAGCGCCCACTCGAGTGCCGCGGCGTCGAGGGAATTTCCAACGACGGCATTGACGGTGCGGAGCGCGAACAAATCCATAGCGCCGCCCCGTGGCACCCCGAAGGAACGCGATTGGTGCCGTCCGCTGTCCTGCACGGTGAGGTACGGCGGCGCCCGCGTTATCGTGATCATATGACGCGCTCGAAGCGGACCGTGTCGCCTGCCGCGAGGAGCGCCGGGGCGTCTCGTGTCGGGTCGAACATCACTGTCTGCGTTCTTCCGATGATGTGCCACCCGCCCGGTGTATCGAGCGGATAGACCCCGGTCTGCGCGGCCGCGATAGCGACGCTGCCGGCCGCCACGCGGGGCCGTGGCTGGGCACGCCGGGGCAAGTGCAACGCGGTATCGAGCTCGCTCAGGTAGGCAAAGCCGGGGACGAATCCGAGCAGGTCTACTGTGTAGGTCCCGCGCGAGTGGCGTGTGACAACCTCTTCTACTGAGAGCCCCGTGGAAGCAGCGACCGTCTCGAGGTCGACACCATCGTACTTCACGGGAATTCTGTGCTCGCGCGATGGAGCTGGCTTGAGCGTCGAGTGCTTTGCGCGATCGCACGCATCGAGAAGTGTTTTTGAAATCTCCTCGTACGATGTGCCCAGCGGATCGTAGAACACAGTCAGTGCGAGATACGCAGGAACGATATCTTCAACTTGCGGAATGTTCGCGGCCTTGAGGGAGCGAGCCGCGGAGTGAACACGCTGGAGGAGCCCGGCGCTGCGGTCCGCTCCAAACGTGATGGTGACGGCTGTATCGCCGAGCGGATGGGCGCGGAGCCGTGTGTGGGTCAAGCGGCGAAAGGCGCGATGGTGACGCCGGATTCCTTCAGCCGTGCGTTCAGCGCGCGCAGGATCGAGACTGCATCGGCATTGTCACCGTGAACGCAGAGTGATTGCGCCTTGATGTGGAGCTCGGAACCATCGTCGGCAGTGATTGTACGCCCTTTGACGAGCATCACTGCGCGCTGCACGGCGCCGTTGACATCATGAATCACTGCTCCGGGCTCGGCGCGGGGCACCAGCGTTCCATCCGGTTTGTATGCTCTGTCGACGAATGCCTCAGTCGCGAAAGCGATTCCGGCGCGTTCGGCGGCGCGAGCCAGCTCGCTGCCCGCTGGTCCCAGCAGGGTGAGAGATGACTCAACGGCGCGTAGTGCCGAGACGACCGCGGTCGCGGCTTCAGGATCTCGAGCGGCCCGGTTGTACAGCGCTCCATGTGGTTTTACATAGGAGAGCTTGGCCTCTTCAGATCCGCACACATCGCGCAGCGCGCGGATCTGATACGCCACGTGGCGTGATATTTCCTTCGGAGGAAGGCCAAGCTCGCGTCTGCCGAAACCCGGAATGTCGGGATAAGAAGGATGCGCCCCGATGGTGACACCCCGAAGAGTTGCCGCCCTCACTGTATCCCGCATGGTGATCGCATCGCCGGCGTGGAAGCCACAGGCGATGTTGGCGGAGGATACGAGATCGAGCAGGGCCTCGTCTTCCGCGGCGCGGGACCGACCAAAGCCCTCTCCCAGGTCGGCGTTGAGATCGATGCTGAGTGGCAAGCCGTAGAGCCGCTATTTCTTGCGGACTTTCTTCTTGCCGTTAACCGGCTTTGCCTCGACGATCTGCCATGACTGCCCGTCGTCCTCGAAGCCGCCGCGCGTGACCTTGGGCAGCAGCTTTTCGCGCACTACCACTTGAGCGAGCCAGTAAGTGAATCCATCGTCCGCTTCGACCGGAACCCAGGCGAACTTCGTGCGGATGCGCTCGTCGCCGATCTTGCCGTGCGGATCACTCCTATTCTTCCACTTCACGCTAATTCCCCTCGCTTCTGCATCTAGATGCGGTCTTCGAGTCCCTTGACGCCCGACATCTCGGCGCAGCTCGCGCAACAATAGAAAGTCCCTTTATTCTCGACGCCGTGGCCGATGATCTTGCAGCCGCAATGCGAGCACTTCGGCGCCAGGGCATGGATGGCGCACTCGAACGAGTCGAAGATGTGGGCTTTTCCCTTCATCGTCACGGTGAACGACTTGTCGTAATCGTTGCCGCAGACTTCACACTTCGCCATTGGCGCCTCCGAACCGGTTGCCGAGGTGCACTCTACGGCGAATCTAATGCCGCTGGAACGGGGTTTTCAGCGGAAGACTTTCCTCATCTTGGTGTCCGGGTCGCGCGCGAACCGGAAGGTAAACCACGCGAGGTCTGTCACGAGCTCGTCGTACGCCTGCGGATCCATGTTGTCCGCGACGATGCTCATGCGTCCCGAGATCTGGGTCTTGAGATGCTCGATCCATTCTTTCGTGAAGTCGGCCATCGGGCGGGGCTCCGGTTACGAGAACTACAAACTGATGGAGGGGGCGGGCGCGCGCCAGCGGGAGCGCGAGGCCTACACTGCGAGATGCAAACTGCAATGCGACTGCTAGGCAACTGCAAAATATGACTACCGGGGGCTGACGGCGGACCGGCCCGTGGCTGCGCGCCTGACTCAGTGCATTTCGGGTTTAGCCCGTAGCCAACAGCCGACCCGCACACGGCACCTGGCCGGTAGTCGTATTTCGCAGTTGCACTTCCCATTATCAATCCGGGACAGCAACTGAACGGGGCTGCAACTGAACGGATGCGAGGTGCCAGTAGCGTAGCGCTCAGCTGGCAGTTCGATACGTCAGGACGTTACCCGACGCAACCCCGTGGTAGAGGCAATTCTGGCACTCTCCTTGAGTATCAAGTGGTGCGGGCCGCGATTCAGCGGTCGCAACTTTGTGAGGAGATTTGTTATGCAGTATTCACATCGCTTGATCACCCTGATGGCCGCGGCGCTCGCGGCCGCTCCGCTGAGTGCTCAATCCGACCGAGGTGGCGAGCGCGCCAGAGCCGCCGCCAACTCGACTACGGAAATGCCCGTAATCATACCCGCCGGCACCCCTCTTACGGTCGCGATCGATGAGGACCTTTCCAGTGCGTCGGTCAACCAGGGACAAGAGGTGGCGTTTCACCTGCCGGCGGATTATTCGGAGTTCGGTCACGCGCTGATCGCCTCGGGAACGCCCGTGAAGGGTACGGTAGCGCACGTCGCTCGTCGCAGTGCGGGCGGGAACCCTGGATCTCTGACCCTCCAGGTTACCTCCGTACGTGCTGTCGACGGGACGTATATCCCGTTACGCGGCACTACCAAAGCGGTCGGAAAGAAGCGTCAGGGTCAGGCCGCTGCCCTTGGCATCCTCACGTTGGGAATCGGCGCAACGAAGAAGGGGCTTTCCGCCGTAATCCCTGCGGGGACAGAGTTTACGGTCTTCACGAACGCGAAGCGGACAGTCGTAGTTCCCAGATAGACCGCTTGAGCTCCGGCCGACGCGAGAAACAATCTCGCGGCGGCCATGCGCGGGCCCTGTTCACTCGGGACATCGCGCCCCGGTTGGTCTGCTTTCTGCCATTTCATGAGGTTGGCGCCGGGGGAAATGAGCTGCGGCGAACACAATTTTCGAGGGCTCACTCGATGCGAAATATCACGGTCACCATCGGCGCAATCGCGCTGCTCGCGGGGTGTGGCGTCTCCACCCAGCAGGAAGTCCAAATGGGCCAGCAGGAAGCGCAGCAAGTCAACGCACAGCTTCCGATGGTTCAGGATGCACAGATTCAGAACTACGTCAATTCGCTCGGGAATCGGATCGCGCATCAGACGGCACGCGCCGATCTCACCTGGCAGTATCAAGTTGTAAACTCCGACGTCGTGAACGCGTTCGCTCTTCCCGGCGGATTCATTTATGTGAATCGTGGCGTGCTCGAGCGCGCGAGCAACATGTCGGAGCTCGCTGGAGTTCTGGGGCACGAGACAGAGCACGTCGTCAGGCGCCACTCGGTAAAGCAGATGGAACAAGCCCAAGGCGCAAACGTCGGCGTGGGGATTCTTTGTGCACTGACGGGAGTGTGTCAGAGCGGGCTCGCTCAGGCGGCCATCAACGTCGGTGGTACCGCCGTCTTTGCGAAATTCAGCCGCACCGACGAGGTACAGGCTGACGAGGGCGGCTTCAACAACGTGATGCGCGCTGGAATCAGCCCCCGGGGAATGCTGACGTTCTTCCAGAAGCTGCTGGCTGAGGAGCAGGCGTCGGGGGGCGGGGGCAGCACAGCGGCATGGTTCGCGGACCACCCGGGTACGACCGATCGCATCGCCGACATCCAGCGCATGTTAAACCAAGTGCCGGCGTCCCAACTGAACAGCCTCCAGGTCAACGATGCAGGATTCGCCTCGATGAAGGCGAGACTCGCTCGGCTCGGACCGGCGCCGAGGGTTCAGGGGCAGTAGCCGATCTCCCGCTTACACAAAGCGCCACCCGGTGTGCACCGGGTGGCGCTTTTTGTTGTCCCACGGACGCCGAACGGCATCCCAATCGTTGTTGCTGTTGCCTGACGAGCCAGTCATTGAATCACTGGTACTCACCCGCGGGACGTTCACCAGGCCGCGGGTCTGATCTGCACCTGGTGCAAACCAGTTATCCGGCGGTACTGGCGACGCCGTTAGGTCGCTTCGCGCGCCAATTCTCGAGGAGCTCTATGAGTGTAAAGAGGCTGGTTCAAAGTTTAACTGTGGTCGGATCGCTTGCCATCAGCGCGGCTTTCGCCCACGCCCAGAACGCGCAGACCCGCGACGGATTCTGGATTAGCGGCGGGCTCGGTTACGGCTCGCTCGGTTGCGACAATTGTGGCGGCTCGCGTGAAGGTGGAATAAGCGGCGGGCTATCGCTGGGTGGCACGATCACCCCGAGATTCCTGCTCGGCGTCGGAAGTGATGCGTGGGCGAAATCACAGCAGGGCGCGACGTTGACGGTCGGCACCCTTGACGCGCGCGTTCGATTCTATCCCTCCACCACAGGCGGCTTTTTTCTGACCGGCGGCCTCGGAGTCGGCACTGTCAGCGCTGGTGGGTCAGGCTATATCGCCTCCGAGACAGGCCTCGGAACGCTTTTCGGGGTTGGTTACGATGTTCGGGTGGGACGCAATACAAGCCTCACGCCGTACTGGAGTGGCTTCGCGATGCGGAATGCGAATACAGACGCGAATGTTGGGCAAGTAGGGCTCGCAATAACGCTCCACTAGCCCAATCGCTTTATCGTTTCGGAAAGCAAGAGGCCCGCGCTCAAGCGCGGGCCTCTTGTCATTGTGGTTCGCCGATCTCCCCTGGAAGGAGCGTCGTCTGTTCTGCTCCTGCGCTTGGTCAGCTGCAGGCTACGCATAGCACATTGCGTGACGGAGGGTGAGGGATTCGAACCCCCAAGCCCTTGCGGGCGCCAGTTTTCAAGACTGGTGCAATAGCCATTCTGCCAACCCTCCACGCGCAAGATAAGAATGGCCATGGGCATGGGCAACGCGCGATTTCCGCGCATCCTCCCGGAGTGCCCTACCGCGTCGATCGAGCTAACAGGTCATCGAGCTGCGTCGCATGCGCAATCTTCTCGACCTGCGCGCGGATGCGAGCAGCCTCGTCCGTACGGCCAAGCTGAGTCAGCGCTGAACTCAGAACCAGTCCCGTCCGGAGATACAGGAAAGGGATACCCGCGGACGGCCGATCCACCCACAGCTCACGACTCGCAATCGACTTCGGCGCCCTGAACGTGGTTTCCCAGAGTGCGCGAGTCGTCTCGACATCGAACCAGCCCTCGCCCGGAACTTCGACGATGCCATTGCCAGCCGTGGGAAGGTGGGGCACCAGCTTCCGCGCGAGGCCCGTGGTGACGGTGTATGGCGCGAGTCCCATCTCTTCGGGATATCCGCCTGTCGTGCGGCTGAAGTTGAATGGCCGCTCGGGATATGCATCGCGGATCATGTACAACACGAACAGATCGGCTCTTTCAAGGCCGGCGAAATCGCCGAAGGAGCGTGGCTGGATGTTGACGACGATGTCAGTCCCTTCCTTGGTGAAGGTCTGCGGCGCCGAAAGCTCGATCACCGATGGCACCGCATCCGCCTGCTCCATCGTCAGGTTGAGCGGGGGCCCACTCGGCTTCTTCCACACTCTGCCGCGATAAACAGCCGGCCCGCGCAGCGAATCGTATTCGTAAATCGGGCGCCGCAGGAGCTGACGCGTGTACCAATCGGTGTTGAGCAACGAGAGACAGGCGACGATGACGTCACGGCGGATGCCGTCTACCTCCTGCGCGTACCAGAGCGGAAACGTGTCGTTGTCGCCGGAGGTGACCAGGATTCCGTACGGCTCGACCGAGTTGAGCAGATCAGCGGCGAAATCCGCGGTGTCAGTCTGGCCGGCGCGCGAAGCCGATTGCCAGTTTGCGAAGAGCGGTACGATTGCAATGGCGAGCACCGGAGTGGCGAGGAGCCAGCTCCGACGGCGCGGGAGATCGAGCGTTTCTTCACCTAGGCGGATCTTCTCGGATCCAAGGAGGGCGGCGACGGTCTCCCAGACGAAGACGAGGCCGAGCGCGATCCACACGCTCAGCGCCGAAAAACTCCAGAGATAGAAGTAATCGCGATCACGCACTTCGCGCGGAACCGATTCGCCCAGGTCCGGGGCCTGCGACGAGCCGTACTTGAAATTCATGTAATAGATGAGGGCGAGGGTCACCATGAACATGAGCGGGCCGAAATATGAGAACGATCTCCGGTCGCGTTTCCAATGGACGTAACCGCCAAGTCCGCCGAGAAGCAGGAATAGCGTCGCCATCATGTTCTGGAGCGCGGGATTGTTGCCGAGCGGATCTCTCAGCCACTGCCAGCGGAAATACAGCCACCACATTTCTATTTGTGCGATGAACGGCGCCTGCCTGTCGGTCAACCCTGGCTTCCCATATTGACCGCGATTGAAGTTGTACAAAAACCGATCGTAGGTTGCCTTGCTGAGCGTGCAGCCGACGCCGATTCGCGTTGCGCATCCAGTCGGCTCGCCCTCGTTGATTGCGGGGAAGTACGCCGCTCGAAGCGGTTGCGTGAGGAAGGGTGTCATGCCGAGCAGAAGCGCGCCCGCAATTGCGAGCAGAAGTCTCGGGCGTCGGAAAAGCGTATCCGGGCGGCGAATGGCAACAGCCGCGGCGACCGCCGGCAGGGCGAGAAAACCAGCCATGTGGTTCGCGTACCCCAGTCCACTCAGATAGGCGATCATGACGAGCAGGCGATCCGCTTTGGGTCCGTCAGGATCGTCGCACCAACGAACGATCAGCCAGGACACGAGCGCGAGTCCCAGGAGCGAGACGGTGTAGACCTTTTCGTTGACGACCGATTGCGCCCAGACGGTGAACGCCGTCGCTCCGATCAGCGCGGCGAGAGATCCGCCGACTATTCTCTGCCAACGCTGAGGTAGCCATCCAACGAGAACCCGCTCGGTGATCAGGAACCACATGCCCGCCGCGCCGGCACTGCAGACGGCGGCGAGAATGTTGATACGCATCGCGACGTTGGGCGCAATCGGAAGGATCGCGAAAAAGCGTCCAAGCAGAACGAAGAATGGATTTCCTGGCGGGTGGGGAAGTCCGAACGTGTAAGCGGCGGCGATGTACTCACTCGTGTCCCACATTGCGGTCGAAGGCGCGAGCGTAATGAGATAGAGGAGGCACACGAGCGCGGACACGATCGCGGCGGCGCGATACGACGGCCTGTAGTCGAGCTCCTCCAGCGTGCCTTGCGTCGCCGTCATCTAGTGGCGGAACTGGCGCTTGCCAGTGAACACCATCGCGATGTTGTACTCATCCGCCGCCTTGATCACTTCCTCGTCGCGGATGGAGCCACCTGGCTGAACGATCGCAGAGACTCCGGCTTCCGCCGCCTGTTCGACTCCGTCCCGAAACGGGAAATACGCATCGGAGCCCAACACCGAGCCTTTGGTATCGTGGCCCGTGAGACGCGCCTTGTAGACCGAGAGAAAAGCCGCGTCTACTCGCGACATCTGTCCGGCGCCGATCCCGATCGTGGCGCCATCACGCGCGAGAACGATCGCATTGGACTTGACGCTTCCGACCGCGCGCCACGCGAACTGCAAGTCCTTGAGCTCCACATCGGTCGGTTGACGCTTCGTCACGACGCGCCATTCTTCACCGGCGTCGCGCGCGGCCCGCTCCTGCGCGAGAAACCCGCCCCGCACCCGCTTATAATCGAGGGCGTGCTCGCGCCACTGCGCGCGGCCCTCGAGCACGCGAAGGTTTTTCTTGCGCTCGAGTATTTCGAGAGCACCCGGGGTGAACTGTGGGGCTACGATGCATTCGACGAACAGGCTCGACACCGCCTCGGCCGTCTCGTCGTCGACCGGAACCGTGAAGGAAATCACCGAGCCGAATGCAGAAACCGGGTCACAGGCCAGCGCTTTTTTGTAGGCATCGAGAGCGCTGGTGCTGGTGGCGAGCCCACACGGAGTCGTGTGCTTGACGATTGCACAAGCTGTTTCACCCTCGAACGGATCGGTGGCGAGGAGGGCGCCCTCGAGGTCGAGAAGGTTGTTGAACGAAAGTTCCTTCCCGCCCTTCTTCTCCAGCGCGGAGAGACCGTCCTTCTGGCGCTCCACGTAGAAGGCAGCACGCTGGCCGGGGTTCTCGCCGTATCGCAGCGTGGTCGCCTTTTCGAGCGCGATGGCGATGCGGTCAGGGAATATCTCCGAGCGTTCGCAGCCGAACCAATACGCGATTGCTGCGTCGTAAGCTGCCGTGCGCGCGAAGACTTTCTCCGCGAGCAAGCGCCGGAGATCGAGGTCGTCGTCCTTCGCCTCAAGTGCCGCAAGCACGCGTCCGTAATCAGCGGGATCGACTATCACGAAGACGGACGCAAAGTTCTTGGCGGCGGATCGTAGCATCGAAGGGCCACCAATGTCGATCTGCTCGATGATCTCTTCCGGCTTGGCGCCGGCGCGCGCAGCAGTCTCCTCGAACGGGTAGAGATTGACGGCGACCAGGTCAATCGGAGCGATCTGATGTTCGGCCAGCGCCTTCAGGTGTTCAGGCGAATCGCGTCGCGCCAGCAGGGCACCGTGTATCGCCGGGTGCAGCGTCTTCACGCGACCGTCCAGCATTTCCGGGAAGTGGGTGATCTCGCTGACGTCGCGCACGGCGACACCGGCGTCACGTAGCGCCTTCGCCGTGCCCCCCGTGGAGATGAGATTCCAGCCGAGGCTGATCAGACCTTTGGCGAAATCGACAAGACCGCTTTTGTCGGAAACTGAAAGTAGTGCAGTGGGCATGTCAGGCAGAAGTTTTCGATTCGAGTTGTTGTAGCACGGCGACCATCTCGACAGCGCGGGGATAAACGACGTGCTCCACGGCCAGCACGCGTGCGGCGAGTGAATCCGCCGTATCCGATTCCTCCACTGGAACGCGCCACTGCGCGACGATGGGTCCACGATCGTACTCATCGTCAACCAAATGGACCGTCACGCCGCTCTCCTTCGCGCCGGAGGCGATCACCGCCTCGTGAACCCGTGCCCCGTACATGCCTTCGCCCCCGAATGCCGGGAGAAGCGCTGGATGAATGTTGATGATTCGCCCGGCATATTCATGGATCACGGCGGTCGGAATTCGCTTCAGGTATCCGGCCAGCACCACAAGGTCGATACGGAACCTGCGAAGCAGCTCGAGGAGCTCGGACCCATCGTCGCCGGCATCGAAACTGGCGATGTCGATTGAGGCTGTCGCGGCGCGAATGAGCGCCGGGGAGTCGGCGCGGTTCGACGCGACCAGCACCACCTTCGCGATTCGCTCACGCGAAAGATTGTCGAAATGGTCGATGATAGCCTGGAGATTTGAGCCGCGTCCCGAAGCAAGCACGGCAAGTCGTGATGGCATCCCCGATTTTACGCCGAGCCGTGCATCTCAGTAAGACCGGAAAAGCATCTCGACGGCGTCTCCGAGAGATGCCGCGGTCTCGATCCCATCTTCTTGCGCTTTGCGGCGATCCTCGTCCGTGGTCATGTGCGACGAGATCAGAATTCCCCGGCCGCCTATCTTTTTCGAGGCGATCACATCGCGCCAGCGGTCTCCGACGTAGGCCACGTTCTTCGGGTCGAGGCTGAAATCGCGTATGGCGGTCTCGAACATGTCTGTCGCGGGCTTCCGGCAGTTGCACGACCCCGTGATGCTCGGATGGTGAGGGCAGTAGTAACTGGCATCGATGTGAGCGCCTTCCGCTTCGAGGAGTGACTCGAAATGCCGGCGGACCGCCTCGTAGTCGTCCACCGTGAAGATTCCGCGCGCGATTCCCGACTGGTTCGTGACGACGATTGCCGGCACCTTCGCGTCGTTGATTCTTTTGACCGCGGCCGCCGCGCCGGGGATGAGTCTCACCTGCGATGGTGACTTGATGTAGTGGGCGTCTTCCATCACCGTACCGTCGCGGTCGAGAAAGACCGCGTCGGGAATACGTTTCACGAGCGCGCCTTGACGATCGCCTTGACGAGCGTCCCGTCTTCGCGCGGAAGTACGCTGCGGAGATCGAGCAGCAGCTTTCCATCCGCTATCCGTCCGATGACCGCCGGTTCGCCACGCCGGAGTCTTTCCTCGATGCGCTCGGCGTCCGTCGTCAGCATGATCGCTATCGATGCGATCGAGGCTGTAGGAAAGGCGCCTCCACCGACGCTCGCTATGCTCGACGCCACTTCCGCATCGATACCACTCGAGCGAAGCGAGGTGACGACTGACCGGGCCCGCGACTCGAGCTCCTGCACGGACTCCGTAAGCATGGCTAGCACAGGAACTTCCTTGAGCGCGCGCTCGGGTTCGAGATAGAGCCTGAGTGTCTCTTCGAGCGCCGAGAGAGTGAGCTTGTCGACTCTCATTGCTCGCGCGAACGGATTCTTTCGGAGCTTGGCGACGACAGACGCGCCGCCGAGTATGATCCCGGCTTGCGGCCCGCCGAGAAGCTTGTCTCCGCTCATGAGGACCAGTGTTGCGCCCGACGCCAGCGCCGTCGACGCCGTGGGCTCGCCCGATAGTCCGTAGTCATCCAGGGGGACGAGCAGTCCGCTGCCGAGATCGTGAATCACGGGTAGGCCGTGCTCGGCGGCGATGAACGCGAGGCGCTCGACGCTCACATCCGACGTGAAGCCCTCGATCGTGAAGTTGCTTCGATGCACTTTGACTATCGCGGCCGTCTTTGGTGTGATCGCCCGGCGATAGTCGTCGTCGTGCGTGCGATTTGTAGTCCCAACCTCGACGAGCTTGGCGCCGCTGCGCGCCATGATGTCCGGAATGCGAAAGCTGCCCCCGATCTCGACCAGCTCTCCCCTCGAGACCAGAACCTCCTTCCTCTGCGCAATTGCGTTGAGGGTGAGCACGATCGCCGCCGCGCAGTTGTTTACAACAAGCGCGTCCTCCGCGCCGGTGAGCTGCCGCAACAAACCCACACAGTGCGAATAGCGAGATCCGCGCTGTCCAGTCTCGATGTCGTACTCGAGATTGCTGTAGCCTTCCGCGACGTGTCCGATAGCTCGTATCGCGACGTCAGCAAGTGGAGCGCGACCGAGATTGGTGTGGAGCACGACTCCGGTCGCGTTGATCACGCGCCTCAGCGATGGCCGCGTTGCATCATGAAGGGCCGACGTGATCGTCTCGACCCATTGCTCCTCCGTTCGTTGCGCGCCACCGGCAGTGCGCGCGGCCTCCACGGTGCTTCTCACCGCGTCAAGGACCACTCTTCTCGGGTGGTGCTCGAGAAGCCATTTCACGCCGGCCATCTCGAGCAGGGCGTTGACGCTGGGCAGATCGCGTCTCGAGTCCTTCATCGTTTGACCGGAGGTGGCGACGCCGGCGGAGTGACCCCAGGCTTCACGGGTGGGATAGGTGGGGGAGCGGGCGGCGAGAAAGTACGCTCGCTATTCGCGGTCCGCCCGAGCAATCCGCGAATCCCGATTGCGCGCACGTGATACACGAGCTTCGGTGTAAGCGGATGCTGCAGCCTGATCACCGCGTCGCTGATCGGAATGGGGCGCGGCATCACTGGCTTAGGCGCAAGAGTTGTGTCGGGCCGAGATGACACCGGCGCCCGACCTCGCACCGGTGGCCGAATTGGCGCCGGAGCAGTGACAGGCGGATTTGCCTTCGTCGTCGTGTCCTTCGGCGGGCCCGCGCTCACGATAGGAATCCGCGAGGAGTCAGGTGCGATTACGGCAAAGTTGGCGGCGCTAAGCGTCAAGGCCGGATCCACGGGTTTGTCAAAGGTCACTTGCAGCGTTAGGGAATCCGCTAGCCTCACGTCGCGAAGCCTCGGCGCCACGGTGTCGTGCGCGAAGATTATGAGATCGGTTCGGGCGCTGTCCGTAACATTGATCGACAGGCTGTCCCACGGCTCGCTCGGATCGATTGTCAGATTCTTGTTGCGATCGACGTACGCCCGTACCGTATAGCGCGCTGGCGGCATATGCTCGATGACGAACCCACCGGAGGAATCGGCGAGCGCTATGTACGGATGAATGCTATCTGGCGGCACGAACGATTCGACCAGTGCGCCGGCGGCCGGAGTGCCGGATACCCAATCGAAAACGTTGCCGGCGAGTCTGGTGCGCGGGATCGTCGGCCCCGTGGAGAAGAAGGTCGATGCACCCGTCTTGCGCACATTTCCACGAAGGTCAGAGAGCCCGCTCATCATGATCACCGTGTACGAAGTGTTGGAGCGCCATCCATGCGTGGGCCTGACTCCGATTTCGCCCCGGTGCCATGATGCTTCCGGAACGCCGTCGCGAGGAGAGATCAGGAAGAGATCGCTCAAGGTCGTGACGGAAGGCGGTCGCTCCGCCACCGTCTCGTCGAAGCGGAAGATTAGCTCCTTCGGCTTGACGCCGACGCTGCCGGAGTCGGGAATCGTGGCGACGAGCTGGGGTGGCGCAACATCGACTGGTCCACCGGGCGGAATGCCGGGAGAGGCGCACCCCGACACGAGCAGGGCGACGGCGACTAGCCGCCGCAAAGCGCTTTCACCTTTTCCGCCAGCTGCTCGCGCCGCTTGATCCATTCCTCTTCCTTTGTGCGCTCGGCCGCGACGACGCTTGCCGGCGCTCTGCTCGTGAATCCTTCATTCTGAAGGCGCTTTGACAGCGCCTTGAGCTGCGTCTCGAGCTGCTCGAGCTCTCCCCGCAGCTTGCCGCACTCCTTCGCTAGATCCACCAGCCCGGCGAGCGGCACGATGACCTCGCTGCCGTCGGACAGCACCGAATGGGCGGCACCGGCCAAGGCGGGAGTCGCGATTGCCATCAAGCCGGTACCAGCGATCTGGACACTCGCGCGAGCGAGCTGTCCGATCAGCTTGGCCTGTTCGATGAAGAGTGGCGCATTCGTGCGCGACTGGATCACTGCGTCGACGGATTTTCCCGGAGGAATCGCATAGTCCGAGCGGATCTGGCGGACTGCACTCACCGCTTCCCGTTCAAGATCAAACCGCGCCATCGCATCTCGTTCTTCCGACGATGCCGGATGAGGAATCGGCCACGGCGCGATCGCGAGGAATTCGCAGCGCTCGGCGGCCACCGGGAAGGGAAGACGTTGCCAGAGCGTCTCCGTAATGAACGGCATGATCGGATGCAGCAGTCGGAGCGCGTAGTCGAAGACGTGCGTGAGGACCGCGCGCGCGACCTCGCTATCGCTGCCCGACGCACCGACGCGACCCTTCGTAGTCTCGAGATACCAGTCTGCAACGTCGTTCCAGACGAAACGTCGCGCGGCCTCCGCGTATTCGCTCAAACGAAGCCCGGAGTAGCGCTCTTCCGGGCGCCATTTTCCGTTCTCGGGTCTCGCTGGGCCGAGCGCTGCATCGGCCTCCAGAATCGTCGCGTTCAATCGGCCGAGTATCCAGCGATCGGCCAGCGTGAACTCGTTGTCACGAAGCTCGTCGACACTTCTCACCGGAGAAGTGCCGACGTTGGCGAGCAGGAATCTTCCGATGTTCCAGAGCTTTGTCGCGAAGTTTCGCCCCGGCGCGAATGAGCGCTCGAGATTGAGAGGGTCGAGCATTAGGTCCGCGCCCATACCCATGCCGGCGATCACGGTGTAACGAAGCGCATCGGCACCGTATTTCGCGACGACGTCGAGCGGATCGATCCCGTTGCCGAGCGACTTCGACATCTTCACGTGGTTGGTGTCGCGCACCGTTCCGTGCAGATAAACAGTGTGGAAGGGCGCCGCATCCATGAATGCGTAACCGGCCATGATCATGCGCGAGACCCAGAAGAAAAGAATCTCCGGTGCCGTGATGAGATCGTCGGTTGGATAGAACGCTGCGAGCGCAGCCGAGTCCTTGTCGGGCCAGCCGAGGGTCGAGATAGGAAACAGCCAAGACGAGAACCAGGTGTCGAGAACGTCTTCATCCTGTCGAACAGGACCGCCGCATTTGTCGCACGCCATTACGTCTGTGCGACTCACGATCTGCTTGTCGCACTTATCGCAGTACCAGACTGGAATTCGATGCCCCCACCACAGCTGGCGCGAGATGTTCCAATCGCGAATGCTCTCGAGCCAGTTGATGTAGACGGCTTCCCAACGCTCGGGCAAAATGCGAATTGTGCCATTGCGGACTGCTTTGAGCGCCGGCTTGGCCAGGGGTGCCATCTTTACGAACCACTGATCAGACAGACGCGGCTCGACAACGGTGTCACAACGATAGCAGTGACGAACCGCGTGCTGATGCGGTTCTACCTTGATCAGCTGACGCGACTGTTCGAGCGACCTGATGATCCGCTCGCGCGCCTCGAATCTGTCGGCGCCGAGCAGCTCCGCGGGCACACGTGAGCGCGCGTCGATGCCATTGGCCATGGTGCCGTCGGGTGCCATGATCACCGGCATCGGCAGTTTATGGCGCACGCCGACCTCGAAATCGTTTGGATCGTGCGCCGGCGTGATCTTCACGACGCCCGTTCCAAATGCGGGATCGACGTATTCGTCGGCGATTATTGGAATCTCGACGTTGGCGATTGGCAGCAATACGGACTTGCCGATCAGCTTCTTGTAGCGGTCGTCGTCCGGGTGAACCGCGACTGCGACGTCGCCGAGCATCGTTTCGGGACGCGTGGTCGCAACCGTGAGGCTGGAGTTGTCCTTTGCGCCGACAATGGGATACGCGATGTGGTATAGCGTCCCCATCGCCTCGCTGTGCTGTGCCTCTTCGTCGCTCAGTGACGTGAGACAGCGCGGGCACCAGTGGATGACGCGGTGACCGCGGTAGATGAGCCCTCGCTCGTAGAGCTGGACGAAAGCTTCCCGCACCGCGCGCGACAGTTCGGGCGAAAACGTGTATGCCGTGCGGTTCCAGTCCGCCGAAACGCCGATGGCGCGCAGCTGCCGCAGGATCTCGCCTCCGGTCTCCTCGACGAATGCGATCGTGCGCTCGACGAATGCGGTGCGGCCGAGATCAAACTTCGTTTTGCCTTCGGCGGCGAGCTGTCTCTCGATGATGTTCTGGGTCGCAATGCCGGCGTGGTCGGTGCCAGGAACCCAGAGCGCTTCGTCGCCAACCATGCGGCGCCAGCGAATGATCACGTCCTGGACGGTGTTGTTGAGCCCATGCCCCATGTGCAGCACCGCCGTCACATTCGGCGGGGGCATGATGATCACGAACGGATCGCGGTCGCCACCGTTGTGGCGGCTGCGCTTCTCGTCGGCGGAAAAAATTCCGGCGTCGATCCAGCGCTCGTAAACGGCGCGCTCGGTCTGGCCGGGGTCGTACTGCGCCGGCAGGTCGTGAAGCTCCTGTGTTGTGCTCATCTCCGGCGCAAGTTAACGGGCGCCATTTTCGCGGGTAAGACCGCGCGTCTTACCCGCGAAGCACTACATTGGCGCCGCTATGCGCTCGATCCCGGGCGCGTGCCGTTGCCCGGTGCGCGCTCGGCGTCTGCGACGTGATCGGCCTTTGGAACTCCGCTCGGCGCCACAGCGGAGCCGTCGCTGCGACCGCCACGTCCCTTCCTGGTCGATTTCCGGACCGCCGCATCGGGGATCTCGTCAGCGGCAGCCATGAAGGCGTTCTCCTCCTTCAGAGATCGGTCTTCCAGAATGTTTTTTGGATCAGCGTGCCGATCGATCTCTTCGGAATTACCCTGCCGGCGACGGCCCGTGCCGACCTGTTGGCCGTCCCAATGGCGCTCGGTGAATGGCGGATCGCCATCCTGGTAATGATGCGCGGCGTCGCCAAAGAGATTCTCATCGGTACGGATGCCAAGCCGGTTCACGACGGTGGCGACACCTGGAACCCCGCGTGCTATAACGACGGCCTGGTGCGCTTCCTCTTCCGAGTTCACCCAGCCGGTAAGCTCGATGATGCCATCTTCCACGGCGCCGATGTCGATCGCGCGCTCGCTCAGGATCGGATCGTTTCTGTACGCCTCGAGCACTCTCTCTTCCAGCTCTTCGGCGCCGTTGAGCGATCCCTTGGGCGTATCGAGTTCTTCGTCGAAGTCCGGATCGAACTCGTCCTCGTCCAGCCCCTCGTAATCGAAGTCCTCTTCTCCTTCGGCGCCGCCTCCGAATGTGTCCTTGATTCTGTCAGTCAATCCCTTGAATCCTCCGAATCGCTCCGCCATGAGAACCCCTGCCGCAAAGCCGGCCGCGGCTCCGATAGCGAAATAAATCGCAGTGCGCGACGAAGACTCTTCCTCTTCTTCATCGTAGATGTACGGCGGCTCGTTACGAAAACGGAAGGGCAGCATAGCTTGATGGCCTGTGGCGAAGGGTATCTGCAAACGATAGCTTAACGGGGAGCAAAATAAAGGCCATCCGCAGTACTCGAAATCATACCAAAAAATGTTGACGCTGAGGCTCCCCGACGGCGCCACCCGTGAAGCTCCCGAAGGCGCTCTGCCGCGCGATATAGTCGCATCCATCGGGCCCCGGCTGCTGCGCGACGCAATCGCGGTACAGGTAGACGGCGAAATCATCGATCTCAACACCCCGCTCCGAAAGGGTGGAGACTTCAGGGTTCTCACCGAAAAAGACCCGGAGTCTCTGGCCGTGCTGCGGCATTCGGGCGCGCACATCCTGGCGACCGCCGTTCGCCGGCTTCGCCCCGACGCCAAGATCGGCTTCGGCCCGGCAATCGAGGACGGCTTCTACTACGATTTTGAAGTCGATAAGCCGTTCACCCCAGAAGACCTCGAGAAATTCGAGTCCGAGATGAAGAAGGTGATCGCGGAGAAGTATCCGTTCGTCCGTGAAGAGGTATCCCAGAGTGAGGCGCGGAAACGCTTCTCCGACGATCCGCTCAAGCTCGAGCGGCTCGGCGAATTCCCGGACGGTGAGATCATCTCGACCTACACCGATGGTCCCTTCATCGATCTTTGCAAGGGGCCGCACGTCCCCGACACGTCGTATCTCAGGAACTTCAAGCTGCTGCACACTGCCGGCGCGTACTGGCGGGGAGACGAGCACCGGCAGATGCTGCAGCGCATCTACGGCACGGCGTTCTGGAAGAAGGAAGATCTTGAGGAGCATCTGCATCGCCTCGAGGAGGCGAAGCGGCGCGATCATCGCGTGCTGGCGCAGCAGCTCGATCTCTACTCGACGGACGCCCGCGTTGGCCCGGGTCTCATTCTCTGGCACCCGAGAGGCGCGATAATCCGGAACGAGATCGAGGATTACGAGAAGGCACTCATTCTTCGCCACGGATATGATCTGGTCTTCACTCCGCACATCATGAACGAGCGGCTGTTTCAGATCTCCGGGCACCTCGAGAATTTCAAGGAGAACATGTTCGGCTCGATGGACGTCGAGGGCGTAGGGTACCGTCCGAAGCCGATGAACTGCCCGGGGCACATCTGCATCTATCAGTCGCATCCGAGGTCGTATCGCGATCTTCCGATTCGCTATGCCGAATTCGGCGCGGTGTACCGGTACGAGCGGAGCGGTGTGCTGCACGGAATGATGCGTGTGCGCGGTTTCACTCAGGACGACGCACATATTTTCTGCACGCCGGAACAGGTCCCATCCGAAATCGAGAGGCTGCTCGAGCTCTGCGACGAAATGCTCAAGACGTTCGGCTATCCGTACACGATCGAGCTCGCCACTCGCCCCGATAAAGCGCTGGGAAGTCCAGAGCAGTGGAAGGAGGCGGAAAAAACGTTGGCCGACGTCCTCAACAATCGCGGTCGCGAATTCACGTACGACGAAGGTGGCGGAGCCTTTTATGGGCCGAAGCTCGACTTCAAGCTGATCGACGCGATCGGGCGAAAGTGGCAGGGCCCCACTGTGCAGCTCGACTTCAATCTTCCCGAGCGATTCGGGCTCGAGTACACTGGCGCGGACAACGCCGCGCATCGTCCAACGATGTTGCACCGCGTGCTGGTCGGATCGATGGAGCGGTTCGTTGGCGGCCTGATCGAGCACTACGCCGGCGCGTTCCCGCTTTGGCTCGCGCCGGAGCAGGTGCGTGTCATTCCGATCGCCGATGACCTGAAGGAATTTGCGAAGTCAGTCGTCGACCGCCTCAAGGCGCGCGGCGTGCGCGTCCATCTCGACGATCGCTCCGACACGTTGAACTATCGGATCCGTGAAGGCGAGATGATGAAAATCCCGTACATGGCCGTCGTCGGAAAGCGCGAGGCCGAGTCGGATTCGGTCGCGGTGAGAGTACGGGGAGCGGGGAAGAAGCAGGAGGTTATCCCAGTCGGCGAGTTCATCGCGCGGATCGGGGACGAGCTAGCGACTCGAGCGCTCAAGCCGTAACTCCCCGCGAAACCGACCACCGTCGCGCTGCGTAAGTGCAGCTGTGATTGAGGACTGCGAACCAACGGCTACTGCGGACTGCGGACTAATTGCGGACTGCGGACCGATTGCGGACTGCGGACCAAAGGCAGGTGCTCGGGATTTGTCGGTTAGTCCGCAATCCTCAATTAGTCCGCAATCCTCAATTAGTCCGCAATCCTCAATGGCAGTTGGTTCGCAGTCCTCAATGGTCGGTCATCCTGCCCCCACTTCGCTAACGTCTGCAACTTCTTCGCTTTTGTCCTCCGTCTGGCGAAGCACGCGCCGCAGCACCTTCCCTATCTGCGTCTTCGGCAGGTCGGACACGAACTCGTACTTCGCCGGGATCTTGTAGGGCGCCAGCCGGCCGCGACAGTACACCTTCAGATCGGAAGGTGTCAACGCGCAATCCGCTCGCAGGACGACCCACGCCTTCACGATCTCCCCGCGCATGTTGTCCGGCACGCCGACGACTCCGACCTCTGCTACGGCGGGGTGGGTCGAGATCACCTCCTCGATCTCGCGCGGCCACACCTGGAAGCCGCAGGTCTTGATCAGATCTTTCTTGCGATCGACGATGAAGAGATATCCGTCTTCGTCGAGGTATCCGAGATCGCCCGTGTACAACCGACGCTCGCCGCGATCATTGGTGCGGAGCATGTCACTGGTCTCGTCGGGCTTTTGCCAGTAGCCTTGCATGAGCTGTGGCGCACTGATGACGATCTCTCCCACCTCGCCCGTCGGAACTGGTGTGATTCCGTCGTCCGAGTTGAGTATGTCGATGCGGACATCGGGTAGGGGCATTCCCACCGACCCCATTTTCTTCTGGCCCTGAACGGGGTTTGCGATGACGGCCATCTGCGCCTCGGTAAGCGAGTAGCCTTCCACGATTACGCCGCCCGTCAGCTCCTCGAATCGTTTCTTCGTTTCGGCCATTAGCGGCGCGGCGCCGGAGAAACACAGCTTGATCGAGGTAAAGTCGACTTTGCCTTCGCGCGCCATCGCGTGATTCATGATTCCATTGAGCAGCGTCGGGACCGTGCAAATAAAAGCGGGCTTGACCTGGTTTATCTCTTTCAGGAACTCGCGCAGATCACGCGGGTTGGGAATGAGCGCGATCGGATTGTGATTGATGAAAGCCAGGCTTTGCACGCCCGTATTCCCATAGACGTGGAACAGCGGCAGCGGAAGCATGATCGTATCCGTCCACGCGTTCATGGCGGGACTGAGCCACGATTGAAGCTGATGTCCCGCGATTACCATTCCCCGATGTGATCCCACCACACCTTTCGGCGTTCCGGTGGTGCCGCCGCTCATCAGAATGACGGCCGGATCATCAAGGCTCGCACCCGAACCGGACGGAGACGAACGCCGGTATCGACGCAACAGTTTCGCGAAACGGAAATCGTCCGCCGCCAGCCGGATGCGATCGCCTTCCTTTTTCTCCTTGAACAGCGTGTAGGCGAATCGGAGAAACCACGGAAGGTACTCCTTGATGTTGGTGGCCACGATTCGCTTGACCGACGTTCGAGGCTGAACGCTTTTCACCTTTCCGTAAAAGCGGTTGAGCACGATCACCGTCTCGGCACCCGTTGTAAGCAGGGCATCCTCAATCTCGCGCTCGCTGTATGTCGGATTGAACGGGCTCACTATCGCGCCCACCTTCCACGCAGCGAACTCGGCGATCAGAAACTGCGGGCAGTTGGGAAGGCAAATAGCCACTCGGTCGCCACGCGCAACACCCATTTCGCTGAGCGCCGCCGCGAGTGCATTGCTCTCATCTTCGACCTTCCGGTACGTTATGGTCGAGCCCTTGAACAGCAGGGCCGGAAGGTCTGGCCACCGGACGGCGGCCTCTCGCAGGTAGTCCGTAAGGGTCCGATTTGGATACGGCTCCAACGTCGACGGAATTCCATCGTCGTAGTTTGCGAGCCAATTGGGTGCGGTCATTGCAGCCTCCGTCAATCTTCAGCTACTGTTTGGTGTCGCTCGACCGATTCGGGTTCGGCAATACTGGTATTGCTGACTAAAGAATGCTTTGGGCCTGAAGGAAGCGCTGTACGTATCGCTACGTAGTAATTCGGACGTTTACCTGGCGGACACATTCATGACGGGCGTAACCGGACTCCATCACGTCACTTGCATCGCTGGCGACGCGCAAGACAATGTCGATTTCTACTCCGGCGTGCTCGGCATGCGCCTCGTCAAGAAAAGTGTCAACCAGGATTCACCGGGCACCTACCATCTCTTCTACGCTGACGGCGAGGGCCATCCCGGAACCGACATCACCTTCTTACCCTGGCCAGAGATGCCTCCCGCCAAGCCGGGCGTCGGACTGGCGATGGAAGTTTCGCTCGCTATCCCGCTCGGCAGCATCGATTACTGGGCAGAGCGATTGGCGGAACATCATCTCGGCGTAGCGGAGATCGAGACCCGACGTGGCACATCGGCGCTTCCGCTTACTGATCCGCATGGGCTGCCTCTCGTACTCCACGAGACCGGCGACGACCGCGACTTCACCCTCTGGAAGGAAAGCCCCGTTCCGGTAGAAAAACAGATTCGTGGGCTGCACTCCGTGCGTCTGTGGCAACGCGACCTGGCGCTTACTTCCAGCTTCCTCACCGGAGTGCTCGGATTCGTTGACATTGGCGCGGAAAACGACTGGTTCGGTTTCGAGATCGCTGGTGGCGGCTCGGGACGATACCTCGAGATCCGTGAGATTGACGACGCTGATCGCGGCAGGTGGGGCACTGGCGGCGTTCACCACGTCGCGTGGCGCGTGCCCGATGATAAAACCGAGCTGGAGATGCGCGCACGAATCGATCACGCGCGTCGCCGACCGACCGAGGTGATCGATCGTTTCTGGTTCAAGTCCGTCTATTTTCTCGAGCCCGGAGGGGTGCTGTTCGAGATCGCCACCGACGGACCGGGTTTCGCCATCGATGAAGATCCCGCCTCGCTTGGGGAGCACCTCGTGCTTCCTCCCTGGCTCGAGTCGCACCGCGGCGAGATCGAGGCGGCACTGCCCCCGATCAAGCCGCCGGCGGAATCAGGCGCGCGGTTGTAACTCGCTCGACGACGCGCGCGCCGATGTCTGGCTCGCGGTCTTGTTTCGCCACCGTCTGAGCGTCGGGACATCCTTCGCGAAACGCCGCGCTAGGAATCCCGGGAAGTGCATCGATCGCAGCTTCCCCTCGACCAGCGCGGTCATTTGTTCCAAGGTGATGTTCGGCTGGGTGAACGCTCCCTTGCCATAGCAGTGACTGCAGTACTCGCTGCTGAGGGTTCCATCCGCGTTGGTTCCACCACCGCGTGGGTCCTTGCTGAGAGGCATTCCGCAGCTCTGACACGCTGGTCCTTTTGGTCTGAACACGATCCACCTCCTACTGGGCGCGAGTGCCCGTGTTGCTCAAAACGAGAACAGAGTCCGCCGACTTCACCTTATAGTGTGCGGTAGTAGTGCCCACCATACCTCCGTTCTGAACTCGATTGACGCTGTACGTCGTGACCTGGACTCCCTTGCGCCTCACGCTTGGGTACGGGCCGGCGGCCAACATGATGCTATCACCGTCGACGCTGACTTTCACCGGTACCGGTGTTGCTCGCCCGGGGAACGAGATGGTCCAGCCCGATGTGTTGGCCGTGGCAGTCAACACGTAGGTCGTCGCGGACGTGTCTCCGCTCATCGGAACCGATCGCATGTTCCACTTGCCTGCGACGTCCGCCAGGTTAACTGGGGCCGGAGTCGTGGTAGTGGATGTGGTGGTGGAGGACGTGGACGACGCCATTGCGCTCGTACTATCTGCCGAGGCGCTCTCCTTCTTCGCGCATCCGGCGAGGACCGCTGCGCAGCAGCAGATCGCGATGCGGGTGGTGCGGTGCGACATGAACATACAACCCCCCGTTTGATGTGACGGACGGCTTCTCTCGGCGTGATGCCGATCCGGACGAACGTACGGCCACCATGGGTTGGCTGCAAGTGACCGACTTTGTGCCGAGACGTCAGCGGACTCGCTTCCTCTTTCGCACGATCATCCAGGCTCCGAGTGCTGCAAGCAGGACGCCAAGAATCGTCCAGCCAATGGGCCCGAGGAATTTATGGATTTTGGTGAAGTTCGCGCCGAGTATCCTGCCGGCGACGGCCAGCGCTGTGCACCAGACCAGTGTGCCGATCAGATTCGCCAGCAGGAAAAGTCCGACGTTCATTCGAGCGACGCCAGCCGGTATGGAGATCAACCCTCGCACTCCAGGCAACAGCTGGGCGATGATCACGTCAACGAAACTGTGGCCTGAGAAACGGGCAGTCACGCGCTCGATATCCCTCCCGCGAATCAGTGTCCACCGGCTGTATCGCTCTACCCACTTCTCCGGCCGCGCTTCACCCAACGCCCGGCCGGCGTAGTACAAGGGGAGGGCGCCGAGCACTGAGCCGAGTGTTCCCGCGACGATGACTCCGACAAGAGTCATACTGCCATTCGCGGTCAGGAATCCCGCCAACGGCATTATCAGCTCTGACGGGAGGGGCAGGAAGACATTCTCGATCGCCATGAGGATGGCGACCCCCCAATAACTCAGGGCGCCGACGAGATGAGCAATCCAGGCAAGCATGGAGTGAGTAGCACGGCGCAATCCCTCGGCCACTCACTTCATGTGCAGCATGCGTTTGCTGCTGCTTGGAACCAGCCGGAAACGATCTTCCGCGAACGAGCTAGTTGTTGCGGACGCCCCTCAGGTCGGACCGCAGCTCGTCGGTGATGAGATTCGACGAGTAGTCCATCAACTGATTGAGCGCACCCTGAAAGTCAGCGACGGTGACGCTCCCGAGCGTGCTCGCGGTGATGACGGATCCAGGGATGGGGCTCGAGCTCTGGACGTACGGTGTGAGGCGGTCGCGACCGTGGATCTTGACGTTCCAGATCTCGCGGCCAGTGCGACGATCGATGAGCACCGCTTCGGCGAACGTGAACAGATACACTGCCTCGTCGGCCTTGGCGTTGATGCCGAACCTCTGCATTCGAACTTCCATCAGATAGTCGGCCTGGTTCTCGTCCGTGACGGGTCGCGTGCCGAGGTATCGGCTGGCGCGCTGAAGGGTGCGCTGGGCCAGAACGGCGGGTATGTCGATTCGCTCGCTGGCGCTGTCGAGGCGCGCATTCGCGCGGCGCCCTTCGCGCTCGCGTGCGACATCGGCGCCGGCCCTTACGACGGCTTCGACCGCGCTCTGCGAATTGCCGAGATCGTAGTAGCTCGTGAGCAGCTCAGGAGAGGGCGGTGCAATGTAGACCACCGCCAGCGTCCGGCTGGCAAAGGGATACTCGGCGAGGTGATGTCCACCGCCGCAGCCAACGAGGACTGCTACGATCGAGCAGGCGCCAGCCAAGGCGCGCGCCCCGTTGCGATTGGGACGGAGTGAAGACGTACTCATTTGATTTTCCTTTTCAGGTAGATGCGACTAGCGGCGGCCACGACGGGCCACCGCTTGACTCACTACCTAGACGACAGGCGGGCGGGAGGGGTTACGTCGAACTTGTGCTATTTCGGCGACCCCTTGTACGTGACCTTCCAGACTCGTCCACCCCGGTCGCCACTGATATAGATGGCTCCATCGGGGCCCAGCGAGAGACCAGCTGGACGATGGGCTCATCGACTCGCCACTGTTAGCGCTTGCTGGGCATGCGACGACCGCTTACTGGACCGAGGTCGATCATGAGCGCGATCACGAGGCCCGCGACCGGCCAGAACGTCCAGTGTCCGCCGAACCAGTTGTGGACAGCGGAATACCAGAGCAGTGTGGTGGGCAGAAAGACGAACCCGACGATCGGCCACAGGAGGTTGTCGAAGACGCCGCGAAACCAGTGGGTGAAGAACCAGAGCAACGCGACCACGAGTCGGGGTGCGGCCAGGGCCAACAGAGTCATGATGCATGGCATCGGTCAGGATTCCTCGCGCGCTCGGCGCTTCAGAGTGGAGGATGTGGGGCTTTCGACGATCCCGATTCTTGGTTCTGCCGCGTGAAGCTCGCTCAGTGTCGTCTGGTTCTTCACGGCCTTCCCTTCCGCATGGTTCGTGCGAGAGGAGCCGGCCAGCCACGCGAGCCAGAGGAGAAGCGGTGGTCCCGCGACGAGGAACGCCAGAGTGAGTATCGAGATGGATCCGGCCCAGGTTGTATGTCCTGATTCAACGATATTGGCGCTCAAGATCCCATCAGTCATGCTGGCGTTCGCACTCCCGTGACTTTGCGCCAGCTGCGACATACGCCAGCCCGCGACAACGGCCGGCCAAAGTTTGACGAGGACAAGTCCGATCCAATAGGCGGACCAGGCGAGGAGAATGTGCCGCGGGCGCCAGCGTCGGAATGAGAATGTCATCGCGAATGTCGGGGGTTCGTCGCCCGACTAAGTGAATACGTTCGGTCGCGGGAGCGCATTCCCTGCTTACGGCTATCTCGGCAACGCCGGTGTCTCGCTCCTCTCGGCGAGCAGTTTGGCGGAGAAGCGCTGGGCCTCGGCGATGCGTTCAACCTCGACGGCGATGGCGTCGACTGATTGCTGCAGCTGGTCGAAGCGCTGCTCGAACTGGAAGGCGTTCGGAAGCTCGCGCGCCGACCCTTTCTTTTGAAGTCCGCGGACGAACCATACAGTGATCCCGGAGAGCGATGCGACCATACCTATGATGATCACCGCCACTACACCGAAATTGGCAACCTCAGGATCCATGATGTTCTCGAAAGTGAGTTTTGATTGGCTCCATCAAGGTACCCTACGAATCCCTCCGAGCGGAGTTTCTTCAGTTGAACGGCAAACGGCAACAACGAACTGAACAAGGTTGGAGGCGCGAGGTGCTAGGTGCGAGGGAGGAGGTAAAGCGCTCCAAAGTCCGACGAGGTCGGAGGCAGAAGCGCTCTAACGCCCGGATTCAGCTCGATGAATGTTACAACTGTGGCGAAAGACACGCATCTACAGAGTGAGCATCGCTCGAAGCATACGCAGGGATATGACGCCATCGTAATTGGGCTCGGCGCGATGGGGAGCGCGACGCTATTCCATCTCGCGCGCCGAGGTCTCCGCGTTCTCGGACTCGAGCAGTTCTCGCAGGGACACCAGCTCGGCTCGTCGCACGGAGACAGCCGCATCATTCGCGAGACCTACTTTGAACATCCTCTTTACGTGCCGCTGGTCCGGCGAGCGCACGAATTGTGGCGGGAGCTGGAGGAGACGAGCGGGACGTCTCTGATGAAGATCACCGGCGGACTCATGATTGGTCCGAGCGACGGAATGGTCATTACCGGCACTTTGCGGAGCGTGCGCGAGCACCGGCTCGCGCATGAAGTCCTGACTCCGACGCAGGTACATGAACGGTTCCCTGCGTTTCAGCTCGATGCGCGACTGGTTGCGGTGCTCGATCCACGGGCGGGTTACCTCGACCCGGAGGCGTGCAATCGAGCGCATCTCGAGGCTGCGCGCGGTGCAGGGGCGGAGACGCATTTCGACGAGCCCGTGCTCGAGTGGATCCCGGACGGTGAAGGAGTTCGAGTACGCACTCGCGCCACGACCTACACGGCAAATCGTCTGGTACTCGCGGCGGGTGCATGGAACACCGGTCTGGCGAGCGAGCTCCAGTTGCCGCTCACGATCGAGCGCCAATCGGTATTCTGGCTGGAACCCGGTGGCTCGCGGGAATTGTACGAGGCTGAGCGTTTTCCGATCTACGCGTACGAGTATGAAAGCGGCCACATCTGTTACGGTTTCCCCCGACTTCCTCGAGGAGTGAAGGCGTCGGTGATGCACTCCGGAGATACGGTGCGCGATGCCGGCAGCGTCGAGCGCACGGTCAATGCGGCTGAAGTAAAGCCGCTGCGCGCTGCGTTGCGTCCGGTGCTACCGCAACTTGCGGAGGCGCCCGTCCGTGAGAGTGGTGTGTGCCTGTTTACCAACACGCCGGATCACGACTTCATCATCGACTTCCATCCACTCCACCGGCAAGTGTTGATCTCGAGCCCATGCTCGGGGCATGGCTTCAAGTTCGCGAGCGCGATCGGTGAGCTGCAGGCAGAGCTTCTTACGACCGGGAAGTCGCAATTCGACCTCTCTCCATTTCAGATAAAAAAGTGGCCCGCCAATCGGTATCGAATTGGGGAGCCACCTTCTCGCTCGTGAAAAACGGGCGCGCTCGATGCCCGCAGACTGCCTACCACAAGGAATCAACGGACCAGAACGGTATCCTCGACAATGGGATTACGGTCGGTATGCGTGAACCTGACGACCGTGCTCCCTGGGCCCACCGCGAGAAATCGAAAGCGCTGCGTCGGCCCGGCAGGAACGTACGGGCTCACATCGGCGACATCTCGGAACTGTACCGCGGATGACGACAGACCCGGAGGACTCGAGTATTCTCCGGGTCCGATTGTCTGGAGCGTCACACTGAACTGAGACCCTGCGGGAACCGTGAAAGTGCGACTGGTACTTCCTGTAATTGAAATGCCGACTGGACTGTCACTGCCGCACGCGGCAAGGAATGCGATGACAATGATCAGACCCAGGCATCTGAGAGCGCCGCGCCTCTCTACCGACAGACTTACTGGCATTGGTGCACCTCCGATCGCTCAGTGAACTCGACTCTTCCTCTGACAGGAAGACGCGCAATGTCGACTGGCTGCGTGAACGCCTCTGTAACCAGGCAGTTCAGGGGAGAAATCGAGCGGATAGTCACACTGATTCCGCTATTGGCGACCTCGTGCGCCCGGTCGATCAAGATGCCGTAGCCACCGATTGAACGAGCACCAAGTGCGGCCACAAGAATCATCTCACTTGAGAAGTCGACGGCGGGTAGCGGAGGAACTTCGGAGTCTCCGTACCCCCCTCCCCAGACCTTCTTCCACACTATCTGCCAGGTAACCGGGTCGCGAATCACGATGCGGTCCGGCTTGTCGAGCCCGCTATAAAAGGCAAATGGGTAAGGCTCCGATCGAAGGCGGACGACTGGGATGTTCGCGCCGGGTTTACCTGGCGAAGAGGTGCTGTCGGAGCACGCACCCAGTCCCAGCATCAGGGCCAATGCAACGGTACTCCATCTAACAAAACTGTTCATGTTCCCTCCGTTTGTGGTCGGGTTCTCTCGACCTCCTCACCTTTTCCAGGCAAAGTCCAACGATACAGCGCGCGGTAAAATCACGGGGCTGAAACCCTCGCCGAACCCGAGCCAATCAGGCGCGGAGTCTCGTTGCCATTAGCCTCGAAGATGCGGACGAGGTATGGTCCAGGATCGATCACCAGAATCGTCCCGCCATAATCGACCACATGGCGCTGAGTTGGCGCAACGCAATCGATCAGTGGGTCTGCCCAGACCCGAGCGACAACTGACAACTGGTGCTGGGCGCGGCTCAACCCCGCCTCGACGACCGCCGCGCACAGTACGTCGGCGCGAGTGACCTGAAATGAAATACTAGTTGAGCCACCAGATACCTTGACTACTGGCACCGGCTCATTAAGAATCGCCGGCCTTGCTCTCACCGAAATCGTTAGCGATTCGGAAACGGGAGGCGCGGCTAGTTCGCCCGCGCTGCAGGAGATCTGGAACCCGAGAGCGATACCGCCGATCACATACGCATACAAAGTCTGTTTCATCATACCTCCGGGTTGGTAAGTCACGCAGCATCATCCGCGCCGTTACTCCTTCGCCCGGCCGCTCAGAACTCAAGCGTAGAGATGTACTGATAATCGCGCCTGGCGCTGTCGAGTGGAGCGCCGGGATACGACTCCTGTTCGACATACAGCACCTTGTCGTCGATGTGATCGATGTTCGCAAAGAGTCGCTTGAAATCGATGACGCCTTTGCCGAGGTCCGTATCGTGGTCAGCGCCAATCGCCGGAACGTCCTTGATGTGAAAGAGCCAGTAGCGTGAGCCATATCGATTCAGGTAATCGAAGGGATCACCACCGGCTTGCGCGAGGTTCCCCGTGTCGAGCTGCAGGCGTACGTAAGCGGGGTCAGTCCGTTCCGCAAGCACGTCGTACGGAACGACGCCGTCAATCTTCCTGAAATCGATGGACTCGTCGTGAAAGGCGATCCGGATACCACTCGGGAGCGCGCGGCGTCCCGCATCGTTAAGGCGGTCGGCCCAGTGCCGGTAGTCGTCGAGCGTCGGTTTGTCGGTCGGAATGCTGGCGAGGACGAGGTACTGATGCCCGAGTATCTTCGCGATCTCGATCTGGCGATCGAGATCGTCGAACGACTCGCCGCTCAGGTGCGTGGATGGCGCACGCAAGCCGTTGCGGTCCAGAACGGCTCTCAATTGTGCCGGCGGCATCCCGAAATTGTTCATCGAGCTGAGCAGCTCGACGTCCTTGTAACCGATCTGTGCGATATTGACGAGCGTGCGCTCGAGATCACGCCGCGCATCATCACGCAAGGTGTAGAGCTGTATACCCACGCGACGGAGTCGGCGTGGAGTCGCAGTCATGCTGCCTGTTCTCGGGGTGCAGCCCAGCTGCGGCGCAACCGCCGCGAGCCCGAGAGCCGAAAGGAATGTGCGTCTGTTCATTGCTGCACTCGATCCGCGACGACCGCGGTTCCGTAGCAGAGGACTTCTGTCACGCCCTGCATCACTTCAGTGGCGTCGTATTGGATTCCGATCACCGCGGTAGCGCCAAGGTCGTGCGCATGCTGAAGCATCAGCTCGAACGCTTCAGCCCGCGTTTTCTCGCACAGCTCCTCGAACAGCGTGATGTTCCCTCCACCCAGAGTCTGGAGTGATGCGCCGATGGTTCCGAATATGGAACGGGATCGCACTGTCACACCGCGAACGACACCGAGCGTTCGAGTAGTACGGTAGCCTTCGATGGCGAACGCCGTAGCGGTCATCGAGTGCGTAATGGGTCGCACGGTCATGCAAAATCCTCCATGACTTGGGTTATTGAAGCGCGTGGCGATGCTACTGCTTAAAGCATATTGTTTGTGGCGAGCAAATGACAGACTGATGCGTTGGCAGGTGGAAAACATCACTCCAGGAGTCGCCATGACGAAGAGCAATTTCTCGCGACGTGAATTTCTCGAGGTGAGCGCGGCCGCCGCTGGTGGATCGCTCGCGGCGAAAAGCATTCTCCTGAGCCCGGAGCCGCTTCAGGCCCCGAGACGCGCCGCTCCCAGCGACACGATTCACTTCGGCATGATCGGGGTCGGCATGCAAGGCTCCGGACTGCTCGGCACATCCATCACGATCCCGGGAGTCGAATGTGCCGCTGCGGCTGATCTGTACGACGGCCGGCACACGCTCGCCCGGGAGATCGTGCGCCCCGATCTGCCGGTCACGCGACGCTACCGAGAGCTTCTGGACAACAAAAACATCGACTGCATCGTGGCGGCGGTGCCCGATCATTGGCACCGGCAGGTTGTTATCGATGCTGTGAGCGCGGGGAAGGACATCTATTGCGAGAAGCCGATGTCCCACAGCGCTGCCGATGGCGTGGCGATGGTCGATGCCGCGAAGAAGAGCGGTCGCATCGTGCAGATCGGCTCGCAGCGCGTCAGCTCCCCGATTTGCGCGAAGGCGCGCGACATGATTTCGCAGGGGATGCTCGGCGATCTCATGCTCGTGGAAGGATGGATGGGCCGCAACGATCCGACCGGAGCGTGGGAATATCCGCCGCCATTCGATCTCTCTCCTCAAACCCTTGATTGGGATACGTGGCAGGGGAATGTCCCCAAGCGCCCGTTCAATCCTCTGGTTTTTGCGCGCTGGCGCTGCTGGAAAGAATACGGGACCGGGGTGGCGGGAGATCTGCTCGTGCATTTGATCAGCGGCATGATGTTCATGCTTGGAATCAATGAGGCGCCGAGGCAGGCATCTGCCGTCGGAGGGATCCGTCACTGGAAGGACGGTCGGAACATGCCGGACGTGCATTCGACCGTTTACTACTACGGCGAGCTGCCGGTTTACATGAGACTCAATCTCGCGACGGAGATGCCGGAGACGTATCGGATTCAGGGGTCAAAGGGACTTTTGGAAGTGACCGGAGACACCGTCACCTTCTCCCCACAAACCGGGGAAGACTCCTACCCTAGCTACTACACCGGAAGCTTCCCGCGCGCGATGCGCGAGGAGTACATGAAAAAATGGCACCAGGAGAACGACGCGAGACTGGCGCGCGAAGCGATGGCCGAAACGTCGCTCACTTTCAGCGGGCCTCACTTCGACGACATCAGGCCGCATCTCACGAATTACTTCAACGCGGTGCGATCCCGGAAGCCGGTCGTCGAAGATGTGGTGTTCGGTCATCACGCCGCGCTGGCGTGTCACATGGCGAACGAATCGTATTTCCGGAAGACGGGAGTCACCTGGGACGAGGCCTCAAAGACCATCAAGGGCTGACACGGTCTACCGAGAGAACGACTTTGCTTCGAGCTACAGCTCACGCATTCCCGTCGAGGTAATCTCGTAGCCACTGCCTGAGCGAGGCGAATTCCATCCGGCGTCGCTGAATCTGTTCCGGCTTTTCGCCGAGCCAGGCAATCAGCGTCTCGTTCTCTCCATGGGCCCAGCTCTCCAGAATCCTCAGCTCCAGTCCGCTGAAGTACTGAGCAGCGTCTCCGCTTTGCCAATCCGCCCGGGTGCGGCGCTCGAGGCGAGTCGCAAGCTCCATTACTTCTGTTCTTTGATCAGTAAAGGCGCGCTTCCACTCGGCGGCATTGGGGAGCGACGCGGTCAGCTGCGTGCGCTCTCGCTTTGCTTTTTCCTTTGCTTGCGTGAGAGCCTTTTCGTTGGCGGGGACTTGCGCCGCCACCCACTCGGGAATCCGCTCCATCGCCCGCTCTAGTGCCGCTCCGGCCCAGTTGAGCGCGGCAATGCCATCTCGAATCACACCCGGGTAATCGCTCGGAAGCATTGGTACCCGCTACGCGGTACTGCGGTCGCCGGCGGACCGGTTGGAATTCCTGCCGACGCGACTCAGAAGGAAACCGGCACCGAACATGACGGCTCCGACTACGAGGGAGCCCAGCGCGACTGTGGTCATCGCCGGCAGCTGCAGACGGGTTGCGCCGCCCTCTCTGGCGAAAAATGCGAGCACGACGATCACCGCGCCGAACGACAGAAGAATCCCGCCAATGCCCATCAAACCCGCAGCAAATCCTGAACGCATCGATGCCTCGGTTGAGTACGCTAACGCTGATCAGTAATCGTAGTCGCTGCGCAATCCTTCCGCGAGTCACCGATCACTCAAGTGTATTCGTCGTCAACAATGGTCAGTGCTTCGCTTGAATGCCGGACCACCGATTCTTTCTCTCTTGTTCCGTCGTCTCTTCGATGCGTGTCGCGATCGTCCACACATGTCCCGACGGATCCATGATCCACGCGATACGGTCTCCCCAGAACTGGTTCTGTGCTGGAATAAGCATCTTGGCGCCGCCAGCGATCGCTCGCTCGACCGTTTGATCGACGTCCTCGACATAGACAAATATCACGACGGGTGAGCTTCCATCCGGCTTGGGCGCACGACTCGTCAAAGTCGGCCATTCGCTCTCGATCATCACCATCGCGGGGCCGATCATCATCAACGCATGCGCCACCTTCCCATCCGGACCTGGCCGGCGGACGCGCTCGACCGCACCGAAAGTGCTCGCGCAGAACTCGATCATGGCGGCTGGGTCCCGACACACCAATCTTGGGATGACGACTGACGCGCCTTTGGGAATGCCTTTCACTTTACTGGCCATGTTCCCCCAGGAATGAAGCGAGGTTTCTCATCGCCTGCGAACGGACGCGATTCCTTACGAAACCTGACCAACCAAGCAGCCATCCCGTCGGTCCAAGCGCCTGACGCGCCCAGCTCCAGAAACTGAATCGGTCGCGGTGCCGGATGATCAACCCGTCTCGAAACTCGAAGTGGGCGTCGATGCTGTTGTGAACCTGGCGGCCTGTGGAGGAGAACGTGTACCACGCCTCCCAGTAAGCTCGCCCCGCGGAGTCATTGGCCTCGATGTCCCGGAATTCGACTCTCAGATCCTTGCCGCGCTCGCAGAGCATCCGCCACATCCCCACCGCGCGCGCGCCCTCGAGATCGGTGAAAATCTCGTCCGAAAACGTGACGGCCGGATGGTAGCAGGCGGCCATGCCCTGGGCGTCGCGTTTGCCGAAGGACGTGTAGAACTTGCGTATCAGCTCGACGTTTGGATGCACGATTCCTTCAGCTTCGCTCTTCTCTTGTCGCGCTGCCAGCCCCGGACTAGCATCCAGCAGGAAAGGGGGGTCTCATGTCCGAAGATTCGTCGCTCGAGGGCAAGCTCTTTAGCGCCGCCCGGAATGCCGACGTCCGTGCCCTCGCCGAACTGCTAGACCAGCACCCCGACAAACTGCAGGTGCGCGAGAAGCCGTACGAGTGGTCGTTGCTGCACGCTGCGGCACACACAGGTCATCTCGCGAACGTGGATCTGCTGCTGAAGCGCGGTCTCGACGTGAACACGCGCGAGAAGGGAGACAACACCTACGCGATGCACTGGGCCGCGGCAGCTGGCCACCTTGACGTTGTGCGGCGGTTGGCCGACGCGGGCGGTGACGTCATCGGTCGTGGCGACGACCACGGGCTGGAAGTCATCGGCTGGACAACCTGTTGGGATGGTGGCGATGACGCCGCGCACCGAGCCGTTGCGGAATATCTCCTCAGTCGCGGGGCGCGGCATCACATCTACTCGGCTATCTCGCTGAATCTCGCGGA
>Ga0137409_10000437_pt1 | contig 45256 bp, 44 predicted proteins | sample CZODoug1_16funga_FD_122059 | JGI IMG/M metagenome (GOLD analysis project Ga0137409, IMG submission 122059) | Vadose zone soil fungal communities from Angelo Coast Range Reserve, California, USA - CZODoug1_16fungal (Hybrid Assembly) | ecosystem: Environmental > Terrestrial > Soil > Vadose zone...
GTGGCGAGGGAACCGGCCGCAGGCCGGCGAAGTTGCGTGCCGCGGCGGAGGCATGCCGCGCCGCCGCACCGACGAAGGCTGCGTTGCCGCGATGCGGCTCGGAGCGGGTTCTTACGCGACGGCTTGGAGGAGGCGTTTGGGCTCGGCGACGCCGTAGCCCTGCGCGTAGTCGATGCCCATTCCGCGGAGCATCGTGATGATCTCGGCGTTCTCGGCGAACTCCGCGATCGTGCGCTTGCCCGTGAGGTGCCCGATCTCGTTGATCGAGCGCACCATCTCGCGGTCGATGGGATCGTGCAGGATCTCTTTGACGAAGCTGCCGTCGATCTTCAGGAAATCGACGGGGAAGTGCTTGAGGTAACCGAACGACGACAGTCCGGTGCCGAAATCATCGAGCGCGAACCGACAGCCGATTTCCTTGAGCGCGTGGATGAAGCGGTTGGCCTGGCTGTAGCTCGCAATCGCCGCCGTCTCCGTGATCTCGAAGCAGATGCACGAGCCCGACAGGCCGCTCTTCTGGAACTGCTCGACCACGAACGGCAGGAATTTCTCGTCGGCCAGGCTCTGCCCCGACAGGTTGATCGAGCAGAGCGACAGGCGCTCGCGCTCGTCGGCCTCAGACACGAGCCACCGGAACGCCTGCGCGATCACCCAGCGGTCGATCGCCGTCATCAAGCCATAGCGCTCGGCTGCCGCGATGAACAAGCCCGGAGCGATCAGCGCGCCCTGCTCGTCGCGCATCCGGATCAAGAGCTCGTAATGCGCGCCAGGCTCGCCGTTCGCTTGCAGCGGTTGGATCGTCTGGCGGAACAGCTCGAAGCGGTTCTCGTCGAGCGCGTTGCTGATGCGCGCGGCCCACTGCATCTCCTTGCGCCGCTTCATCAAGTCGATGTCGTTTTCTTGGTAGTTGTAGACGCGGTTGCGGCCCGCGTCCTTCGCGGCGGCGCATGCACTATCCGCGGCCGACAATAGCGACGCGACGTCGTCGGTGGCCGGCGTGATCGGCACCACGCCCACGCTCACGCCCAGGCGGAAAGTGCGCTCGTCCCAAACGAACCTGAAGTCGGCGATCATCTCGCGGAGGTTCTCCGCGGTGCGCAGCGCCTCGTCCATCGTGCAGCTCTCGAGCAGCACCCCGAACTCGTCACCGCCGAGCCGTGCGAGCGTGTCGCGCCAGCGGATCTTGGACTTGAGCAGCGCACCGATCTGCTTGAGCAGCGCGTCGCCGGCGTTGTGGCCGCACGCGTCGTTCACGATCTTGAACTGGTCGAGATCGAGGTACAGCACGGCGTACGAGGTCTCGCGCGCTTTGGCGCTCTTCAGCGCGCGCTCGAGACGATGCTCGAACTCGCGGCGGTTCACGAGCTCGGTCAGGATGTCGTGGCTCGCGGCGTAGCTCAACCGCCGATTGAGCTCGCGCGACTCGCTCACGTCGTGGAACACGAGCACGCCGCCGGTCACGTTCGCGGTCGAATCGCGGATCGGCGCGGCAGTGCTCTCGATGTAGAGCTCGTTGCCGTCGCGGCGAATCAAGAGCGCGGGCCGCACGGACTTGATGGAACGATTGCGCCGCATGGCGACCGCGACCGGGTTCTCGATCGGCTCGCAGGTCTCCTCGTGGAAGCCGCGAAAGATCTCGTCAATGGCGCGCCCGACCGCGTCGTCGAGCTTCCAACCCGTGAGCTCGGACGCAACCGGGTTCAAGTACTGCACGCGCGAGTCGGCGTCGGTGGTAACCACGCCGTCGCCGATCGATTGGAGCGTGATCTGCGCGCTCTCCTTCTCCCGGAACAGCGCCTCTTCGTAGAGCTTGCGCTCGGTGATGTCGGTCTCCACACCGACGAGGCGCTTCAAGCGCTTGTTCTCGTCGACGCGGCCTTTGACGCGGCTCTGGATCCAGCGCCACTCGCCGTTCGCGTGCTGCATCCGATGCACGCTCTCGAAGAGATCGATACGGCCCTCGAGGTGCTCGCGGAGCTGGTTCTGCACGTTCGCGAGGTCGTCGGGATGGACGAGCAGCCGCCACTCGGGGATGTCCTCGGCGTCGGCGTAGCCGAGCATCGCCCGCCAGCGCGGCGAGAAATACATGGTGTTGTCGCGGACGTCGTAGTCCCAGAGACCGTCGTTCGCGGTGTTGGTCACGAGCCGGTCCCGCTCTTGGACCGTGAACAAGTCCTCCTGTAGCTGGATACGCTCGAGGCCGCTCGCGCAGCTCACGCCGACGAGCTTGAGCGCAAGGTGCAAGTCGGCGGTCCACTCCGGATTCGTGGCCGCGCTGCACACGCCGAGGACTCCGCCCAGCCGCCCGCAGATGTTGAAACCCACGACGAGCAGCGCACCGACGTTGAAGCTCGCGAGCCGCTCGGCGTCATGGCTCTGCGCCAGCGGCGGCTTCGACGTGTCGCGGATCTCGAGGAGACGCAGATGGTCGACCCGACCCTTGATCCACGGGAGCTCGGCGAGGTCTAGCCCCACGAGCACCTCGGGATTGCAGGCCGAGAACGTCGATCGGCCGGCGTAGACCTTGTCTATCTTGGCGCTCTCGGCGTCGAGGAGGGCGATGAACACGGCATCGGCGCCACAGGCTTCCGTGAGGGCTTGCAGACCCGCCCGCAAGCGCTCGTCGGCGGTGGTGAGCGTGATACTTTGAAAGTCGACGGCGACCTTGGTGCAGGTCAGATCCAGCCCTGGCTCGCGGACAGATTTGGCAGGCCGGCGCTCGGCTCGATCCCCGTCGAGCCCAACGTCATCCAAGCCAATACTGCCCGTTCCGTCGATAGTCGTCCGGGCACTCATTTTATTAGCGCAACCTTAAACGAGGTCTTAACCATCCCCGCTAAGACCTTGAGCATTCTGACAGTACCGCTCAGGAATACAAGCGACGGGCGTCGCGAATTCCACCTTCGACGTCGCCAAAGCGCGACATAACCGGAACCGTCGTCAACCTCCTCGGCGTCACCCGCGTTGCTGCACTCCGAGAACACTCTTCGGGAAGGAGACCACCATGGACAACGTGCAAAGACGAGCGACCACCCGCTTCGGCCTCGCAATCCTGGCCGTCGCGGCCACGTTGCTCGCCGCTTGCGGCGGCGGCTCGAGCGGGTCGGGGAGCGGCACGACCTCGAATCCCCCGGCTTCGACCGGCAGCTGCGCGGACTGCGGCACCCTGCTCGTCGGCGTCACCGACGCGGACGGAGACTTCGTGAGCTATTCCGTGGACGTGCAATCCGTGACGCTGAAGCGCCCGAACGGCGCCACCGTCGAGACGCTGCCGGCGACCACCAGGATCGACTTCGCGCAACTCACCGACCTCGCGGATCTCTTGACCGTCGCGACGGTCGCGCCGGGGGACTTCGTGGGCGGAACGATCCGCCTCGACTACACCAACGCGGAGATCTTCGTGGAGAAGGCCGGGCTGATCGTGCCGGCCAAACCGGTCGACGAGAACGGCCAACCCTTGGGCGTCGTGGACCTCGCAGTGGATCTGTCGAACCGCGATCACCTCGTGATCACACGCGGCCGCGCGGCGTTCCTCTCGCTCGACTTCGACCTCGCGGCCTCGAACGAGGTCGACCTCACGCAGAACCCGGTCGTGGTCAAGGCCCGCCCGTTCATCGTCGCCGAGGTACAGCCCGTCGACGAGAAGGACTTGAGGCTGCGCGGCACGCTCGTGTCCGTCGACACGACCGCGAGCACCTATTTGGTCGACGTGCGGCCCTGGCAGCGGCGCGACGGCTCGTTCGGCGAGGTCACCGTGCATACCACGGCGCAAACGACCTTCGAGATCTCGGGCACCGCCTACTTGGGTGCGCCCGGCCTCGCGGCGCTCGCGCAGCAGCCCGCCGGCACGTTGACGGCGGCCTTCGGCACGCTCGCGGTGCAGAGCCACCAGTTCACGGCGGACATCGTGCACGCCGGCGACAGCGTCGGCGGCCAGCGCACGGACGCCGTGCACGGCAGCGTGGTCTCCCGCAAGGGTGATCAGCTGACCGTAAAGGGCGCGTTCGCCGTGCGCCGCGATCGCGACGCCGCCTTCCAGCGCACGGTGCTCGTCAACGTCGGCGCCGACACCAAGGTGCTCAAGGCCGGCTCGATGCAGGTCTTGGATGCGACGGCGATCTCGGTCGGCCAGAGCATCGTCGCGTTCGGCACGTTCGCCGACCCGCCCGCGGCGACCGCGTCGACGACGCCCCCGACGCTCGACGCGACGGCCGGCCGCGTGCGGCTCGACGTCACCGCGCTCCGCGGCTCGGTGGTGAGCGCGGTCGCCGGCCAGCTGAATCTCAAGTTGCGCGCCATCGGCCGGCTCGGCGTCGAGATGTTCGACTTCGCCGGCACCGGCGTGACGATGGCGACCGACGCCGACCCGAACAACTATGAGATCGCGACCAGCACGTTGCCGCTCGCGACGCTCGGCGCGGGCGAAGCGGCCAAGGTGCTCGGCTTCGTGCGCCCGTTCGGCAGCGCACCCGCCGACTTCGAGGGCCGCACCGTCATCGACCGCCGCGACCTGCCCGCCGTGCTCGGCATCGGCTGGGGCGAAGACGGCACGGCCGCGCCGTTCCTCTCGAGCGGCAACGCGGGCCTCGTGCTCGACCTCCACAACGCGGACATCGGCGCGCGCCATACGCTGCTCGTGGGCATGCGGGTGATCGACCTGCTCGGCCTGCCGGCGTCGCCGACGATCGTGGGCGCGGACGGCCGCACCGTGTTCGGCCTCTGGACGGTCGGCCACGTGGAGCTGTTCTCCTCCTTCGCCGACTTCGTCGCCGAGCTCAACCTGCGGCTCTCCGGCGGCGAGAAGGTCCAAGCGTTGACGGCCTACGGTAGCTACGACGAGGGGACCTCGACGCTCGCCGCGAATCACGTCGCGGTGCACCTGGTCTCCGACTGACGAGTCGCGGCACCGTTCCTCGAGAGCCCCCCTCTCCCCCCGGGGGGCTCTTTTTTTTACGTATTCTTTTCCTTCGGTCTCGGCGTTCTGCGCTAGCCTGTCCGCATCGGCAACGGAACTGCCCCTTGGGCTATGGATGCACGCATGAACGTCAAGTCGATTCGCTCCGCGAGCGCGTCACGCGCCGCGACACTGCTGGCCGTGTGCGCTTGCACGCCGCTCGGCGCCGCGGCGCAAGACCAAGTCGCCGCGACCGCGCTCACCATCTACTCGACGGCGCGGCCGGGCGCGGTGCCGGCCGATCTCTATCGGCCCGTGCCCGGCCAGGGCAACTACGCGGTCGGCCCGGCCGTGCCGGGCTACGCGATGATCCGCCAGGAGCGCGCCGTCGACCTCAAGCAGGGCGCCAATCGTCTGAACTTCCGCGACGTCGCCGCGTATATCGATCCGACGACCGTCACGTTCGAGTCGCTCACGTCGCCCGACGCCACGCGCGTGCTCGAACAGAGCTTCCAGTTCGACCTCGTGAGCACGGAAAAGCTCATGCAGCGCTACGTCGACCAGGTCATCACGGTCGATCAGCTCGCGGGCGACCGGGTCCAAGCGATCAAGGGCCGGCTCCTGAGCACGCAGGGCGGCCTGGTGCTCGCCTCGGATAACGGCGAGATTCACGCGATCACGAGCTACCAGAACGTCCATTTTCCGACGCTGCCGGGCGGGCTGATGACGCGCCCGACGCTCGTCTGGGACGTGCGCGCCGAGCAAGCCGGCCGCGAGAACACGCGGATCACGTATCAGACCGCCGGAATCACCTGGTGGGCCGACTACAACCTCGTATGGACCGAAGGCGCCGACGCAAACCACGGCTTCTTGGACGTGGGCGCCTGGGTGAGCATCCTGAACGGCTCGGGCACGACCTATCCCGATGCGCGCCTCAAGCTGATCGCGGGCAACGTCAATCGCGTGGAGCAGCCCGCTCCGCAATCGGCCGTGCTCCGCAAAGCGTTCGACGCCGTGGAAGCAAATGCGGGCTTTGCCGAGCAGAGCTTCTTCGAGTTCCATCTCTACACGCTCGGCCGCAACACCACGATCCCGGACAACTCGACGTTGCAGCTCGAGCTGTTCCCGAAGGTGCGGCAGGTGCCCGCGCAGAAGCTGCTCGTCTACTACGGTCAGCAGCCGGGCTACGGGTTCCCCGGGAGCCCGGCCGTGGACCGCAACTACGGGCTGCCGACGAACACGAAAGTGGATGTGTATCTGAAGCTCGAGAACCGCGAGCAGGCCAGGCTCGGCGTGCCGTTGCCCGCGGGCCGCGTGCGCGTCTCGCAGCTCGACAAGAAGGACGACGCGCTCGAGTTCATCGGCGAGGACGTGATCGACCACACGCCGAAGGACGAGACCGTGCTCGTGAAGCTCGGCTCCGCGTTCGACGTGGTCGGCGAGCGGCGCCAGGTCGACTTCCAGGTCGACTCGAACGCCCGGCGCATGGAAGAGACGATCGAGGTCAAGGTCCGCAACCATAAGACGGAGCCCGTCGACGTGATCGTTCGCGAAGCGCTGTTCCGCTGGACGCGCAACGACGTCATCGAGGCATCGCAGACTTACAATCGCGTCGATGCGCGCACCGTCGAGTTCCCCGTGACGATCGCGAAGGACGGCGAGGCGACCGTCCGCTACAAAGTCCGCTACCGCTGGTGACCGTGCCCGGCGAAAAATAGGGACATGTTGGATTTTTCGATCACGACCGTCGAGATCCGACGCGTCAGGACGAAAAATCCAACATGTCCCTATTTTTCGCCGGACGGCGTGCGGAGCATCAGCACCGAGCGGCGACAGGTCGCGATCAGCACGTCGTTCTGGTTGTAGCCGCGGTGCTCGAGCGTGAGGATGCCGTTCGTCGGCCGCGAGCGGCTCGGCCGCGCGGCGATCACCTCTGTCTCGACGTGCACGGTGTCGCCGACGAACAGCGGATTCGGGAAGCGCACGTCGGTGAGGCCGAGATTCGCGACCGTCGTGCCGAGCGTGGTCTCGTGGATCGAGATGCCGACGATGAGGCCGAGCGTGAAAAAGCTGTTCACGAGCGGCCGGCCGAACTCCGAGTGCGCGCGCATGTACTCGTGATCGATGTGCAACGGCGCGGGGTTGTGCGTCATGGTGCTGAACAGCACGTTGTCGGTCTCGGTGACGGTGCGGCGGATCGCGTGCTTGAACACGCGGCCGATCTCGAACTGTTCCAGGTAGTACCCCATCGTCGCCGCCGGAGCTACGCCGACGAAAGCTCGCGGCTGCGGCGCGCGGCCGCCTCCGTGGCGCGCTTCAGGAGCTCGCCGAGCCCGCCGCGCTCCGCCATGAGCACGTCGAGCGCCGCTTGGGTCGTGCCGTTCGGGCTCGTGACACGCTTGCGGAGCTCGCCCGGCGCCACGTCCGCGCGTTCCGCGTAAGCCGCGGCGCCGGCAACGGTCGCGAGCGCGAGCTCACTGGCGAGCCCCGGCGCCAGACCGAGGTCGAGCGCGGCGCGCTCGAGACACTCCACGAGCAGGAACACGTACGCGGGCCCGCTGCCGGAAACCGCGGTGACGGCGTCCATGTGGCGCTCGTCGTCGAGCCAAGCCACTGATCCCACGGCGGCAAGCAGCTCGCCGCAGAGCGCGCGCTGCGCCGGAGTCACGGCCGCATTCGCAACCAGCGCGGTCACGCCCTTGCCGATCGCTGCGGGCGTATTCGGCATCGCTCGCACCACGGCCGCGTCGGCGCCCAGGCCCGCCGAGAGCCGGTCGAGCGTCTTGCCGGCGGCGATCGACAAATGCACGACGCCGCGCGTCCCACGCGCGCGGCATTGATCGAGGACGGCGGCGAGCTGATTGGGCTTGACGGCGAGCACGACTACGGCGGCGCGGAACGCGGTGTCCACCTCCGCGACGGCGGGACTCGCGGCGAGGTCGAGCGAAGCGGCCGCGGCGAGCGCGGCCGGCGCGGTGTCGACCACGCGAATCGTCGCGGGCGGACGTCCGGCCGCAAGCCAGCCGCGCGCCAGCGCCTGGCCCATGTTGCCGAAGCCGATCAAGAGAACCGGTTCCTGCCCGCGCACGCGCCCTCCCGTTCGTCGCACTCGGCATCATAGCCGATGCGCAACCCGCCGCCGCCGCGGCGCGCCGGCGCGGCGCGGCGATCACGCGCGTTGCCAGGCCCGACCCTGCTTTGCGATCATGCGCGCGGCCGAGCGCGCGGCTTGGATCTGGACTCGGAGGTGACTTGAGGGACGTCTTCATCGTCGGCGTGAGCCAGACGCCGGTCAACAAGGATGCCGAGGTCCGCGACCGCTACGTCGGCGCCGCGGCGCTCAAGGCAGCGCTCGACGACGCCGGCGTCGCACCCGCACGCGTCGGCGCGCTCTATGCCGGCAATATGATGTCGGGCACGCTCGCGCGCCAGCAGCAGCTCGGCGCGCTGCTCGCCGACTACGCCGGCCTGGCGGGCGTCGAGGCGGTCACGCTCGAGGCCGCGTGCGCATCGGGCGCCGCCGCCGCGCGCATGGGCTATCTCTCGATCGCGGCCGGCGCGCACGAGATCGTGGCCGTGTGCGGCGTCGAGCGGATGACGCACGTCGACCACGACACCGTCACGCGCGCACTCGCGACGGCGGCGGACTGGGAGCTCGAGGGCGCCGGCGGCGAGTCGTTCCTCTCGCTGAACGCGCAACTGATGCGCGCCTACATGTCGCGCTACGGCGTGCGCGCCGAGGATTTCGCACCGTTCTCGATCAACGCGCATCGCAACGCGCTCACGAACCCGAACGCACTCCTGCACAAGGCCATCACGTGCGACGACTACCTCGCCTCGCGCGTGGTGGCCGATCCGGTGCGGCTGTTCGACGCTTCGCCGATCTGCAACGGCGCCGCGGCGCTCGTGCTCGCGTCGGCGGAGGCGGCCGCAACGCTGCGCCGTGCGCCGCGCGTCCGCATCGCCGGCTCCGCGGCCGCCACGGCACCCGTGGCGCTCTCGCGCCGCGCCGATCCGCTGCAGCTCGCGGCCGTCGAGATCTCGACGCGGCGCGCGCTCGCGCAGGCGCGGATCGAGCATCGCGACGTCGACATCTTCGAGTTACACGACGCCTACACGATCGTGTGCGCGTTGTCTCTCGAATCGGCGGGCTTCGCGCCGCCCGGCCGCGGTACGCGACTCGCGGTCGAAGGCGGGATCGGTCTCGACGGCGACCTGCCGCTCGCGACGTTCGGCGGGCTCAAGGCCCGCGGCCACCCGGTGGGCGCGACGGGTTGCTATCAGCTCGTGGAGGCGTACCTCCAGCTCGGCGAGAGCGCCGGCGCGAATCAGGTCCGCGGCGCCGAGCGCGCGCTCGTGCAGAACATCGGTGGAACCGGCGCGACCGTCGTCACCCACGTCCTCCACCGCATCGCCTGAAAAATAGGGACATGTTTGATTTTTCGTCGTGACATGTCGGCTCTCGACCGTCGCGACCGAAAAATCAAACATGTCCCTATTTTTCAGCTACCGACGACATCGCCCGCGGCGTGCTCGATCACGACCAGGCTCGGGCGCGGGGCCGCGGCGCCGCCGTCGGGCCAGCGGCTGATCGGCGCGGCGGCCGTGCCGCCGCTGCCGGGATGCTGCACGGTGAGAAACAGCGCGCGGCCGTCGGCGCTGAGCTCGCAGCCGCAGATCTCTGCGCCGATCGGGCCGCTCATGAACTGCCGGACCGCGCCGCGTTCGGGCCCCTCGGTGGGGCACACGAAGCAGCCGTTGTTGTTGGCGCCGGGCTGCGTGCCGTCGGTCACGATCCAGAGGTTGCCCGCCGCGTCGAAACCGAGATTGTCCGGATTCGCGAACGCGCTCAACTCGTCGCTCCGCGCCGCGCCGCCGAAATACGCCACTTCGGCCGCGAGCGAGCGGTCGTGCGCCGGCGGCAGCGCCGTGAGCAACCGGCCACCCGCGGGATCGCCGGCAAGAAGAAAAACTTCCCAGCGGAACGCAGTCGCGGCAGCGTCGCCGCCCGCCTCCGCGATCTCGAGGATATGTCCCGCGACGTTCGGCGCGCGCGGATTGACGGCATCGGTACGCGTGTCGAGCTGCCGCCCGGCGACGACGATCGAGCCGCGATCGCGGTCCAGGTTCTGCGTGCACGACACGTAGACGTTGTGCGTGCGCGGATTCACCGCGATGTCCTCGGTGCGGTCGAGCGCCGTCGCCCCGACCCGATCCGCCGCGTCGCGGCAACGCAGCACGACGTCGCCTTGCGAAGCGAAGCCGCGCTCGGGCGTGAGCTCGGCATGCTCCCGGAACTTAAGCGGCACCCACTCGCCGCGGCCGTCGTCGAAGAAGCGCGCGACGTGCAGCGTGCCGCGATCGAGCAGGTCGCCGCTCGCATCGCGCCGCTCCGGATCGAAGCGCCCCGCGCTCACGAACTTGTACAAATACTCGAACTGCTGGTCGTCGCCCATGTAGACGACCGCGCGACCGTCGCCCGCGAGCGTGGTCGTCGCGCTCTCGTGCTTCATGCGCCCGAGCGCCGTGCGCTTTTTCGGCAACCTCGAGGGCTCCCGCGGATCGACCTCGACGATCCAGCCGAATCGCAGCAGCTCGGCCGGATTCTTGGCCACGTCGAAGCGCGCGTCGGCGTGCTCCCAGCGATAGACGCTGTCGCGCGCGCGCAGACCGAACCGCCGGTGCGCATCCGCGAGCGCGCCGTCGAGAGTCGCGGCACCGCCGTTGCCGAAGTACTCGTCCACGTTCTCCTCGGCGGTGAGGTACGTGCCCCACGGCGTGGTGCCCGCGGCACAGTTGCCGAACGTCCCGAGCACGATCGGCAAGCGCTCGCGCTTGGGATTGAGCAATGCATGGTCGCGCGCCGGACCGGCGAGCTCGATCGGCGTGCTCGCCGTGAGCCGGCGGTTGTAGGGCGAGTCGACGCGGTAACGCCACGCCGAGCCGCGCTCGAGCTCGACGACGCTCAGACCGACGGCCGCCTGCATGTAGGCGACGATGGACGGGTGAGCGCGCACGAATTCGGCGAGCTTGCCCGCGGCCCGCGCTTCGTCCCAGCCCGGGAACAGGAGCTCCGGGCTCGGGTACTCGTGGTTCACGCAGATCAGCACACGCCGCGCGTCGAGCTCGAACAGGCCGATGCCGTCGCAGTTATAGCCGAACTGGCGCGCTTGCGCCGCCGGGGCGCCGGCGTCGAGCAGCAACCCGTCGGCCACGCGCTCGACCGCGAGCGCCGACGCGCCGGGCACGAGCGGGTCGCCCCAGCGCAGCAGCGGCTCGGCGCGGTAGCCCCGCGGCACGGTGACTCGGTCGTCTTTCGAGCCCGCGATTCGCTCGAACGTGAGCGCGCCCGCCCGCGGCTCGTCGCACCACGCGTCGCCCGCGACCAGCGACAGCGCCGCAAGCCTCGAGGCGCGCCCGAGCGCGGCCCTGCGCGTGAGACGGCGCTCCAGGAGCGAGCGCAGAGTGTCCGCACTGTTCATCGTCGTCACCGTAGCGGGAAAATATGTCAGTTCGCGCGCCGCCGCCAGCACCGGCCAAGCGCGACCCAAGCGCGACATTCGCTAGAAGTGCTAGCCTATACCGGCGCCGCGCCCCTTTCTCCGCGGCCTGAGGATTCGAGATGGCAGACGAGCTCAACGACGCCGAAATCGCGATGGACAGCACGGGTCTCTACCGCGAGGAGACCTTCACCGACCGGCGCGTCGGAACCCTCCAGCGGCTCACGCCGATCACCGCCGCCGGTGCCGCGGACACGACGCGTACCGTGCTCTACGTGGGCCAGACCCAGGTGCTCACGCCGGCGGGTGCGTTACCGCTCACGTTCGAGGTGCCCGCGATTTCACTCGACGAGGCCGTCGCGAAGTTCGGCGACCTCGCAAAGCTGGCGCTCGCGCGCACGATGCGACGGCTGGAGGAGCTACGGCGCGAGCAGGCGTCGTCGATCATCGTGCCGGGCGGCGCGCCACCGGGCGGCGTGGGTCCGAGCGGGGGGCGCGGGCTGCGCTGATCAGGCGTCCCGACGATGGACGACGTGCTCGCCGACAAGCTCGCGATCCGCGAAGTCGTCGACAACTGGGTCTTGTGGAGCGATTCGGGCGACTGGCAGCGCTTCGCGACGGTCTGGCACGCGGGCGCGTGGATGACGTCGACGTGGTTTCAGGGGCCGGCGACGGAGTTCGCCAAGGCGCGGCGCGCGGGTTTCGAGCGCGGCGTCAGCATCATCCACTTCCTCGGCGGAACGACCTGCGAGGTGGCCGAGAATCGCGCGATCGCGCAGACCAAGATGACGATCAACCAGCGCGCGCCCGTCGACGGCGTGATCGTGGACGCCGTCTGCACCGGCCGCTTCTACGACTTCTTCGAGAAGCGCGCGACCCGCTGGGGAATCGTGAGGCGCCAGCCGATCTACGAGAAGGATCGCCTCGATGCCGTGGATCCGGGCGCCGAGCTCCGTCTCGACGCGGAGTTGCTGGCACGCTTCCCGGAAGGCTATCGGCACCTCGGCTACTTGCAGACCAAAGCGGGCTTCAACGTGAGGCTCGGTCTGCCCGGTCTGCGGGGACCGGAGGTCGCGAAGCTGTATGCGGAAGGGGCCGCGTGGCTCGACGGGTCGGCTCAACCCGGCGAGCCGCTGTAGCGTCGGACATCAGCCGAATTAGGGTCAGACCCCAAAAGGGGTCAGACCCTGGGGTCAGACCTGCGGCGCCCGTCAGTGCGTGCGGCGATGAAACGCTTCGAGGAAGCGGCGGACGACGTGGTCCGCACGCTCCTGCAGCGCGCTGTTGCTCGGCGTCGGCGCGCCAAGCATCAGCAGCTCCTTGTACCACTTGTGGACCAGCATGCCGGTGAAGAACTCGGCGGCCTCCTCCGGGTCGTCCACGTCGAGCAGGTCGACGTTCTTGAGCGCTATCAGATACTCGGCCAGCAGCTTGTGACTGCGCTGCGGTCCCCGTTCGTGATAGAGCCGCGCGAGATCGGGGAAGCGCTCGCGCTCGGCGATGATCAGCCTCAGCACGGCGCGATGATGCGTCGAGAAAATCACGTGCAGCCGGTCGACGGCGAACTCGGTGAGCATCTCGCGCACGTCGCGCCGGATGTCGAGCGTGGGCTGGCCGTTGTTGATCATCACGCTGTCGAGCACCGCGCGGAATAGGTCCTCTTTGGTCGGGAAGTAGGCGTAGAGCGTCGCCTTCGAGCCCCCCGAGAGCACGAGGATCGCGTCGATCGACGTCTTGTCGTAACCGTCGCGCAGGAACAACTCGGCGGCGGCGGCGAGCATTCGCTGGAGCCGAGCGCGGCCGCGCGCGGATTGCGGTTCCGTGCTCTGCGCTTGGGACTCGACGCTGTCCGTCATGCGAAACTCCTTGTTCTCGTTATGGTCGTTCCGTCACGATCTCGGCGACCGGCCTCCGCTTCTGGGTAGGCACGACTTTGGGCAATCCATACCAAAAAAGGCCCACCACGCACTCCTTGCCGGCATCGATCTCGAGCACGTCGTAGAAACGCGCTTGTCGAGTGACGCCGCCGGTGGTCCACTTTACGCCGATACCGCGTTGCCAAAGATACAGCATCAGATTCTGCGCGGCACAGCAACATGCGGCATAGTCCTCACGGTCGAGCAGCGGGTCGTCGCTGCGCCGGCTCGTGAGCACGAAGAATCCGGGAATCCCCTGCAATCGCGCGCGGCGCGCGACTCCCGCGGCCTCGCCCTTTTTGGCGGCGTCGAGCTCGGCCGCAAGATCGATGATGGCGCGGGCCGTGGCGGGACCGATTAAGTAAAAGCGCCACGGCTCGGTGAGCCGATGATTCGGCGCCCAGCGCGCGGTCTCGATCGCCTCGAGCAACACGGCCGTACCCACGGGTTCGGGTTGAAACAGATCTACCGAGCGACGGCCGCGCAACACCGCGGTCACCGCATCGTCCGCGGGCGATATCAGTCCTTCGGTCATGACCCCTCCAGGGCCTAATCGCCGCGAACCATAGCACGGGCCGGATCGCGCCCCGGCGCGCGACTTGACCCCTCGGCGGCGGGCCGCCCGGCGTTCCGCTAACCTTGGCTGCGTAATGACCGACATCGTGGACACCCTCGTCATCGGCGCCGGCGTCGTCGGCCTCGCGATCGCGCGCGAGCTCGCGCAGGCCGGCCGCGAGGTCATCGTGCTCGAGAAGAATCGCGGGATCGGCGAGGAGACGTCGTCGCGCAACTCCGAGGTCATTCACGCGGGCCTCTACTACCCGCCCGGCAGCCTCAAGGCGCGCTTCTGCGTCGACGGCCGCGAGCGGCTCTATGCGTATTGCGCCGCCAAGGGCATCGCACACCGGCGTTGCGGCAAGCTGATCGTCGCGGTGCACGAGGCGCAGCGGCCGAAGCTCGAGGCGGTGCGCAAGTCGGCCGCGGCCAACGGCGTGAACGACCTCGACTGGCTCACTGCGGACGAAGCCCGTGCGCTCGAGCCGAACGTGCTCGCGACCGCCGCGCTCTGGTCGCCGTCGACGGGCATCGTCGACAGCCACGCGTTCATGCTGGCGCTCCAGGGCGATCTCGAGCGGGCGGGCGGCTCGCTCGCCGTGCTCTCGCGCTGTCTCGGGGCCGAGCGCCACGGCAACGCGCTCGAGCTCTACTGCATGGCCGACGGCGAAGGCTTGCGCCTCAAGGCACGCACCGTGATCAACGCGGCCGGGCTGAACGCGACCCAGGTGGCGCGCGCGCTCGGCGATCTCCCCGCGGACGCGGTCCCGGCGCCCCGCTACGCCAAGGGGAGCTACTTCGTGTACACGGGGAAGAGCCCCTTCACTCACCTCGTCTATCCGCTGCCGGAGGACGGCGGGCTCGGCGTGCACGCCACGCTCGATCTCGCGGGGCGCGCCCGGTTCGGCCCCGACGTCGAGTGGCTGCCGGTGGGTACCGAACCGGAGGACATCGACTACGACGTCGACTCGCGGCGCGGCGCGGCGTTCTATGCCGCGATTCGCGCGTACTGGCCCGGACTCGCGGACGGAGCTCTGAGTGCCTCTTACGCAGGCGTCCGGCCCAAGATTTCAGGACCGGGCGAGCCCGCGGCCGATTTCACGATGCGCGCTTCGGGCGCCGGCGGGGCGCCGCGCGTCGTGCACTTGTTCGGCATCGAGTCACCGGGGCTCACGGCCTCGCTCGCGATCGCCGCGCACGTGCGCGCGCTGCTCGACGCGTGAGCGGGCTCCGATGCAGGCACAGCGGTGTGAGGCACCAGGCGCCTGCGCGCCTCAGCGCGCCGCGATGACTTCCCCGCGGAACTGCCGCTCGAAGAACTCGAACGCGCTGCTACGGAGCAGCGGGAAGTACACGACGGACGAACGGTGCCCCGTCGGGAGGTACAGCGTCTCGGGGTCGCCCATGGTCTCCCGTAGCGCCTCTTGCGACTCGATCGGCACGATCGCGTCGCTGCGCGTGAGCACGAGCAGCACGCGCTGCGCGTCGACGTAAGGCGCGAGCGCCAGCGGATCGGTCACGATTCGCTGCTCCATCGTCTCGAGCAACCCCTCGCGGCTCATGCCGTCGTCGTCGACGAGCCGCTCGACGGTACGCGTGATCCGGCGGTAGTTGGTGCTCAACATCAAGTGCGCGAGATCGCCGCCCGCCATCGCGGCCACCAGCGCGTCGACGCGCCGGTCGAGCGCCGTGAGCATCACCGCGTCCATCGCGCCAAAGCTGATGCCGAACACACCGATGCGTGTCGGGTCGATCTCGTGCTGCTGCTCCACCCAATCGAGGACGCGACGGTAGTCCTCGAGGTTGGCGCGAATCGCGTCTTCGGGCGCGTCGAGCTGCTCGAGCGGATCGCGATCGCGCATCACCACCAGCGCCCGCCACCCTTGATTCGCGAAGTACCGCGCGAAGTAGCGTGTGATTATCAGCTGCCCGTTGAAGATCGGCAGCAGCACGACCACGGGCGTGGGCGCCTTGGCACGCACGTCGTAGTACTCGAACTCGATCGGCTGCTTGCCGTCGTCGTGGCCGGCCAGCGCGACTTGCCGCACCGTGAAGCCGGAGCGTTCCCTGAGCGTCTCCTCCGCGGCGACGACGACGGGCGCGGCGTACGCGTCGAAGGGCGCGACGAGCGCGGCCGGCAGCGAAGTCGGGCCGCGATAGCGCGCGTCCGCAGGAACATGCGTCACGCAGCCCGCGGCGGCGATCGACGCGGCGACCGGGAGCAACCACCAGCGCATCTCAGCGCTCTCCGCCGAGCGCGACGTACCCCGTGCTCACCCGCCCGGGCTCGCCAGGCTCGGTCCACGCGAGCAGCAGTCGATCGTGGCTGCGCACGAGCTGCGGAACGCTGTTGGGCCGCGACTCGGTGCTCGTCGTAAGCACGCGCACCGGGCCGAGCTCGCCCGCGCTCGACACCTCGCGGACACCGAGCTCCGCACCGTTCGTCGCGCGCCGCCACCAAGCCACCGCGGCAGCGTCCGCCCGCAGCATCGCGATGTCGACGTGGCCGATCGCGCCGGCGGCGTCGACGTCGATCGCCGCGCCGAAGGTCGCACCACCGTCGGCGGAGAACGCGGCGCGCACCAGCGGCCGGTTGCCGGCCGCGGTGAACCAGGCCACCGCCGCGGCGCCGCCATCCGCATCGATCGCCGGACCGTTGACGGGACAGCCTTCGATCTCCCAGCCGTCGGGGCCGAGCACGATCGGGTCGCTCCAGCCGTCGGCCATTCGGCGCGTGACCGCGATGTCGCGAATCTCTTCTGGGCTCCGATCGCGATAGACGAGCAGGAGGCCTGCGCTACCCGCCGCGGCGCCCGTCGTGCAGCAGTCGCACACGCGCTCGTCGACGACGGATTGCTCGAGCAACGCGCCGTCCGCGCCCAAGCGCGCCACGCGCAGGCTCGTGGCGAGGCTCGCGAGGCGCTCGAGGCCGACGTCTTGGTTGTCGTTCTCGGACGCGAGGTCGCGGCCGTCGAGCCACACGGCGCCCGCGTCCTCACCCCACGGGAAGACGCTCACGAAGCCGTGCTCCGTGAGTGTGCCGTCGTCGTTCAGGAGCCGCGGCGCCGACCAGGTGACGCCACCGTCGGGAGACACCGCCGTCGCGATGTCGTAGGCGTAGGGCTCCGCCGCCTCGACGCGCCAATGCGCGACCCAGAGCCCCGCGCGCACCGGCACCACCGCCGGAGGGTCGTCGGGGCTCACGACCCACTTCTCGCCGCGAGCCGCCACCACGGGCGCATCCCACGCGCCGCCGCGCAGCCGCGAATACTTGAGCGCGTGGCCGTCGCCGTCGGGCTCGATCCAGCTCAGCACGACCTCGCCGGCGTTCGCCGCGAGGTGCGGTTCCGCGCTGCCGGGGGCTGCGCCGACCGCGAGCGGCACCAGAGGCCCGAGCCCCGGTCCGGCGCGCGGCCCGGCGGCGTCCGCCGCGCCTCGCGTGCCGCCGGCGTCGGTCGCGGGCTCGCGGCCGCAACCCGTCATCGTGACGGCGGCGAAGAGGGAGAGCGCGCTCAGGACTCTGACGATCGGCATTACGCCGATACTACAACCGCGACAAGCGATAGACGAACGCCGGAGGAAGGTTGAAGGGCGCGATGCCGATGAGCGAGCTGCGAAGCCCGAGCCGGCTGCGTAAGCCACGTTCGACGGGGCATCGGCCCGCATAAGTAAATTGATGCAGCGCCCCCTTCGAGCCGAGCATCTCGAACACCTGCTCGAGCAGCCGTTGCTTCTGTTCCGGCGAGAAGAACAACAGCGGCAGCCCGCTGATCACGAAGTCGAAGGTTCCCGGGCCGGGGACGTGCTCGACGAGCGACAGAGCGTCGGCGGCCACGAGTGGGCATTCCGGAAACCGCCGCGCGAGAATCTTCAAGAACTGCGCGTTCTGCTCGACGGCGAACAGGTCCTCGGGGCGCACGCCGGTATCCAGGATCGCCTGCGTGACCGTGCCCGTACCGGCCCCGAGCTCGATGACGCGCGCGCCGGGCCGCAAACCGCTGGCCATGAGCTTGGCGAGCAATCTCCCGCTCGGCGCGACGGCGCCGATGGCCACCGGGTTCTGGATCCAGCTCTTGAAAAAGTGCCCGAGGTCGTCGGACGTGTGCTGCTGCCGCTGGCGCAATTCTGACTCTGACATCCGCGCGATCCCTTAGCGAAACGCGCGCGTGCGATAGAGGGCGGCGATAGTCACGATCATCCGATCATTCCGTTCGAATCCTGACGTTGCGGAACATTACACGGCCGGCCCCGTACTGTAGAGCGATCGGCCCCGCCGCGACACGGTCGTTGTCCACGTCGACGGTCATCTGGCCGCCGAGCCTCACCGTGAGATGGCGGCCGCGCGCCGAGATCTCATAATGGTTCCATCGCTCACCCGTGTCGATCTGCACGCTCGGTTTCGCCACGCCCACGATCGCTCCCGTGCGGTAGGCCGGATCGGGACGCTGGTCGAAGATGTTGACCTCGTAGCACGTCGCCGCGCCGAGCTGCTCCGGGTTCTGGCAGCGGAGGAACACACCGCTGTTGGCGTCGGCCGTGACCCAGAACTCGAGGTCGAGATCGAAATCGGCGTAGGCGGAATCCGTGAGCAGGAATCCCGTGCCGGCATCGGCCCGCACCGTGCCGTCGGCAAGCTCCCAGTTCGCGTTACCGACCTGCGTCCAGCCGTCCAAGCTCGTGCCGTCGAACAACGTCTTCCACGCGCTCGTCTGCGCCTGCGGAGCGCTCTCCGGGCTCGATCCCGACGAGCACCCCCCCAACTGTGCACAAACCGCAGCCACGATACCGAAACGCATCGGTGCTGCCCCTCCTCTTTGCATGAGCGTGATGTTCGCTCGGCGCCTTGCGAAGGGCCGCGAGCCCGCCCACTCGTTCTTCTCCTCGGAGCTTAGCAGCCCTCGTCGGCGAACACTATCGGCGACTCGGGCGCCGCGACCGCTGCCGATCCGCGCCGGTCGTCGCGAGGACGTGCGGGAAACGCTGACTCGCTCGATCACGCGCTCATGAGCCGGCGAATCTTCTCGATGCCCTCGTCCTCGCCCGGCAAGCCACGTCCCGTGACCGGCAGGCGTTGCGACCGCAGCACCTCTTCGAATGCCGCTCGGCCAGCGCTCTCGCGATAGGCTCTCGCCAGCGTCGGGTAGTCGTCGAGGCGGAAGTGTTCGCCGAACACGTGCTGCACGACGTCGAGCTCTTCCCAAAGCATGGTGTCGGCGAGCATCACGGGGCGCGACCGTGCTCCGGCGAGCCAACCCCACTCGTCGAGCGTCACGTCGAGGTACGCGCAGTGGCTGCGCAGCCGGTCGGACGTGCGCTTCGCGAGCGCGCCGAGATCGACGCCCGCGTGCGAAACCTCCGCCCACAGTAGCAGCGCCAGCTGCACCATCACGTCGACATAAAGAGTCGACACGAGCATCGAGTGACGCAGGTTCTCGTCGTCCGCCAACAGCGCTTCGTCGCCGAGCGCCCTGTGTAGAAACGTGTAGATCACGAAGGTCTCGGCGACCTTGCGGTCGCCCCAGTGGAGCACCGGCAGCTTGTGAAACGGGCCTACGCGCGCGCGGTCGCCGCGTATCGCGATCCATTCGGGGAACCCCGGCGTGAGCGGCACACGTTCGTCTTTGTACGGCACGCCGCGCGCGCGAAAGTAGTAGCGGACGAATTGTCCGCGCCCGCGCGCGTCGAAATAGTGGAAAACCACGGGCGGCGTCTGCGCCATGTTTGCCCTCCTGTAGGCGGCTTCGCGACAGCCGCGATTTTACACTTGCGCAGTCGAGGTTCGGCCAGTGTGCGACGGTTCGCAGTCCCGCTACCGCGTCGCGGACTAGCGTTCCCTCTCGGTTATCTGTCGACTACCCGGGGGGAACGACGAAGGATGGGATTCCGCTCGAGCGCGATCGCCGTGTTGGCCCTGCCTTGGCTCGTCGTGTCGGCGGGCTCGGAACGCCCGGAGGACTTGTCCCGCGGCGCGGCGGCCCTTTGTATCGACGTGTCCGCGCCCGCGGCTATACGCATCGACGCCTGCACTTGGATGATCCGGCATGGGCATCTCCGCGCGGAGAACCTGGCTATTGCATTGAACAATCGCGGCGTTGCGAAACGCGAGACGGCGGATCTCGCCGGAGCCCTCGCCGACTTGAGCGAGGCCATTCGCCTCTCGCCGACCGCGCTCTCCTATGGCGCGCGCGCGTGGGTCCATTGCTCGGTGGCTTGGCGAGCCGACGACGCGGGCGACGACGCCGCGTCGCGCGCCGCGTATGCGGCCGCGGAATCCGACATGCAGCGGGCGCTCGCGCTCGACCCCTCGAGCGGATCGCTCGACGGCCTCTGCTACTGACCTTCCCTGGCCGGAGACTCCGGAGTCTCTTTCGCCTTCGGAAGGAGTTTGCATGACGGCCGTCACACCAATGCGACCGGGACTGACCGTACCATGCATGAGATGACCCGCAGCTCACGTGTAGTCACGGACGACGATCCGACCGTCGAGGAAGAAGCGCCGGACTTCGGTCCCACTCGGACCGACGTTCTCCGCGAGTCCGACCATGCGTCGATCGTGGCGGCCGACGGCGACAGCGTCGGAGCGATCGAGCACGACGACCGGGGCGAAGCCCGCTGGAAGTGGGTCACGGAGACCGCCGCCGCGACCGAGAGCGAGAAGACCTTCGACCACCTGAAGGCGCTCTCGAATGCGTCGCTCTCCCTGCAAGACACGCCGGCGGCGGCCGAGGCCGATAAGCCCTCGCGAAAGACGGGATACAACCCCTACGACGTCGGCGCACCGGCCGAGCGCAAGCCCGGCAAATAGGCCCGTCCCCGGGCCGCCGGCCCGACTTATGTCCCATCGTGACGCTCGTCATGTGCCCGCGCGCGCCGATTGCGTACCGTGATCGACGTCTCGTACTTGGCCGGAGCGCCAAATGAAGAAGCGACGCAACGACGATGACTACGCGAAGACCCAGGTTCTCGACCGGGGGCACGGGCAGCGGCCGAGCGGCAACGACGAAGCCGACGCGCTCTATCGGGAGTACGTCGAGACTACCGAGGCCGACTCGAGCGAGGACCGCACGGTCACGCATCACTGGCGGGGGTCGAAGAAGGTCTGAGATGCCCGCGGCCGCGGCCGCGCTCCGCACTCGCGGGAAGGAACCCGTCCGGTCCGCACGCGGTCTAGTGGGTTGTAGCCCCACGGGACGTCGACGATGCGGCCCGGCACCGCCATCGGTCTCTCAGCGCTCCTGCATGCTCTGGCCGCTCTCGGCCTGAGCGTCGCGCGTTGGGGGAACCCACCAGCCGCGAAGCGCCCGGCTCCTACGTTCTGGGCGACGATGCGAGAGCCCGAGCGTCCACCGACGCCCCCCGAGCCGCAACCTGCGATAGCGGCGCCGCGCGAACAGCCTGCGCGGGTGCAGCCCGCCGAGAAACCGGCGATTCGCGGCGTGGAGACGCGGGCGGCCCCCGCCCCGACGACGCCGCAAGAGTCCGTGCCCGTGCCGTCCTCGTCGCAGCCGACCGAGGAACGTGCGCTCGACCTGGACGAAGCGCGTCGGCGCGCCGCGGTCGAAGTTCTGCGAGAGCGAGAGCGGGCCGGCTCCTATCGTTCGTTCACGTTTCCCGGGACCATCGCGGAGCAAGAGGCCTTCGACGAGGCCGAACGCTTTCACCGCGTCGAGCGCGGATTGCAGGCGCCACTCACCGCGTTCGACTCGCCCGCGAAGGGACGCGCGGGGATCACGGAAACGGATGCCTTCGGTCAAACGGTGCGCTGGATCTCGGACGACTGCTACCAGACGACCGGCACCCACAACTTGTTCCTGTTGCCGGCGACCGTGGGCCTCTTTGCCATCCCGATGACGAATTGCGCCGCGCCGCCGCCGCGCGCCGATCTGTTCGCGACGGCCAAGCCGGCGTATCTGATGGACGCGCAGGAGCGCGCCGCAACCGACGCGGCGATCGAACGTCGTGAGAGGCTGCGGAGGCCGACGACCGGCGCGGTAATCTCTCTGGAAAAGGACTGACCGCCCGCGGGGCGCTCGGCGGATGACGGTCGCTGTGTGGTGCCGGCGGAGGGACTTGAACCCCCGACCCCCCGCTTACGAAGCGGATGCTCTACCAACTGAGCTACGCCGGCAGGCGTGTAGTTAGGCGCTTATTGTGCCTGAGGTCGCGGGCGGTCGCATGCCCGCCGGGTCACAAATTTCGCCGCCCCGACTAGCCGCGGCGATCGCTGCGGACGCGGATGACGACGTCGACGCCGGCCTGCTTCGTGCCCGGGGGCAGCGCCGTGTTGACGTTCAGGGTGAGCGCGCCGACCGGGATGTCCGTGAGCTCCCCGGTGTCGACGTTATAGAAATGGTGATGCGCCTCGATCGTCGAGTCGTAGTACTGGCGCGTCGGGTCGACCTCGACGGTCCGCAACAACCCGCGCTCGCAGAATAGATTCAGCGTGTTGTAGACGGTGGCCTTCGATACGCGCGAGCCGCTCGCGCGTATCCCTGCGATCACCTGGTCGGCCGAGAGGTGCTGCGGCTTCGACAAGATCACGAGGGCCACCTCGACGCGCTGCGGCGTGGGGAACACGCCGCGGGTGGCGAGCAGCTGCACGATGTCGTCTCGACTCATCATTGACACACTCAGAAAAATCAGAGACTTGGCGAGTATAGCCATGGCTCCGTCGAAATTCCAAGAGCCGCCGGCCGCGGGTTCGTGATACGCCAATTCGTCTCGAATGGCCGGTTTTCGGAATGGCCGACGGTCGCGCCCCGCCGGTACGGTCGTCCGATGATCCGACGCGCCCGCGGCTTCACTCTCTGGGAGCTCCTGTGCACGACCACGCTGGTGGGCGTCGTCCTCGGGCTCGCCGTGCCGAGCGTCCGGGTGGTCGCGCTCGACGGCCGACGCACCGCGGAGATCAACGAGCTCGTGCTCGCCGTGCAGCTCGCGCGCAGCGAAGCTGCGAAACTCGGCCGGCCCGTCGTCGTCTGCAAGTCGGCCGACGGGCTCCGCTGCGCCGGCGACGACCTGCGCTTCGACTCGGGTTGGATCGTGTTCGTCAACACGGACGACGCAAGGCCGCCGCAGCGCTCGCCGGACGAGCCGCTGCTGCTCGCCCACGCCCCGCTCGGCCGCGGCACGATCAGCAGCAACCGCGCGTACTTCGAGCTCCGGCCGCTGCAGCGGCGCAGCGTCAACGGCACGGTGGTGTTCTGCGACGAGCGCGGACCGGCGGCGGCACGCGCCGTAATCGTGAGCTACACCGGGCGACCGCGCGTCGCGCCGGTCGATTCGGGCGGCGCACCGCTGCGTTGCGCGGTGCCGCGCTAGTGCTCGCGGAACGCTCGCCGCTCGTCCGCTCGATACGACCGATTGTCGGAGCGACCGCGCTGCAAACCGGCGCCGCGCATATATTGCCCGCCGATGGGGGATCGACGTCAGTGCGGATTTACGCTATGGGAGCTGATGGTGACCCTCGCCGTGGCCGGAGTCCTGCTCGGCCTCGGCGTCCCGAACTTCATCGAATTCCAACGTAACGGCGCGATGACCGCGGCTGCCAACGATCTCGTGACGGGCACGCTCCTCGCGCGGTCCGAGGCCCTCACGCGACAGGGGACGGCGCCCGTCGTGCTGTGCCTGAGCAGCAACCCGCTCGACGCGATGCCCGTCTGCGACGTCGCCGCCGACGCCGTCATCGACGCCCCCGATCGCGGCTTCATCGTCTGGGTCGACGCCGACAGCGATCTCGACTACGACGCGGGTGAGACGATCGTGATGCGCAGCTCCGCGCCGGGCGGGACCATCCGAGAGTCGAGCAACTGCCCTTACGTGGCGTATGGCCAGAACGGGTTCTCGCGCAAGGTCGCGGCCGGTTGCTTCCCCTCGGTGCGCAACTTCCTCTATTGCGACGACCGTGGCCGACGCGTCAGCAGCGGCACACTGTCGGCGGCGCGCGTCGTTCGCGTCGACAAGACCGGCCGCGCGCAGACGCTGACCGAGCTCGCCGACGTCAGCGCGCGCATCGGCAACGACGCAGCCACACAGGTCGACGCGATATGTCCGTAGCGCCGCGACACCGCCGCCCGCCCGCCGCCGGCTTCAGCCTGGTCGAGGCGCTCGTGTCCCTGGTCGTGATCTCGGTCGGCATGATCGGTATCGCGGCGCTCTACGGCCAGGGGCTCAACGCCGGGAGCACCGCGCTGTATCGCACCGTCGCCGTGAACCTCGGCGCGGACATGGCGGACCGGATTCGCAACAACCGCACGGCGGGCGTGGCCTACAAGGGCGCACCGGCGAACAACCACTGCGACCCGCAACACGGCCCGGTCGTGAGCTGCACGCCCGTCGAGATGGCGGCGCACGACCTGTTCACGTGGAAAGAGCGGCTCGACACGGAGCTGCCGAACGCGATTGGCTCCCTCGACTACAAGTCGGATACCACTCCTCCGACGTTCACGATCGACATCAAGTGGCAGGAGCCCGGGCTCAACGTCGTGAGCTACACGAGCATCATCCAGGTCCCGGCCTTCTGACATGCAACGGAACGGAAGCATGACCCTCTCGGATCGACGCAGGCTTCGCCGCCGCGCAGTGGGCGTCACGCTGATCGAGCTCATGGTCGCGCTCGCGATCGGCGCGTTCCTGATGATCGGCGCCGTGACCGTGTTCGTGCAAGCCCGTCAAACCTTCCGGCTCACCGACTCCGTCGCTCGGCTGCAAGAGACCGGCCGCTTCGCTCTCGAGTCGGTCGAGCCCGAGATCCGCATGGCGCACTACTGGGGTTTGACGACGCAGACGGTCGCGATCGAAGGCCGAGCCGGACCCGCCGACGCGAACGGCTTGGGACCGGACAACTGCGGCACCAACTGGACGATCGACTTCGACAAAGCGGTCGAGGCCTCGAACAACGGCTACACCTGGGCCTGCGCGGCGGGACCGGCCGGGGGCAACGGCGCGGCGGATACGTCGGACACGCTGGTGGTGCGGCGCGTGAGCGAGAACGCGCAGCCCGTGCCGCCCGCGCTGCTCGCGGACGATACGCTGTACCTGCAGACGAGGCGCGGGTCCACGAGCCGCATCTTCACCGGCACCGCTCCCCCCGCGGAGTTTCTGCCGATCACCGCCGCGGCGCCGAGCGAGACGCGCGTCGTGCTGGTCACGGGCTACTACGTCGGCAAGAGCTCGGCCCTCGGGGCGAACATGCCGTCGCTACGCCGGAAGGCCTTCACGGGCGACACGTCGAGCAACGTCACGGACGAAGAGGTTTTGCCCGGCGTCGAGGACCTGCAGGTTCAGTTCGGCGTGGACACCGACCCCGTCGGCAGCGCGAACCGCGGCTCGATAGACCGCTACGTGAACCCCGGCGACCCGATCTTGACTCCGGGCGATGCGGCGTTCATCCCGGACGCCGAGATTCTCGCGGTACGGATCTGGCTCAGGATCCGCACCGAGAATATCGAGGCCGGCTACAAGGACACGCGAACCTATGTGTACGCCGATCAGAACATCCCCGCACCCAACGATGCCTACCGGCGCGTCGTGATGTCGAAAACGATCTACCTGCGCAACGCGCGGCCCGCCTCATGACGCGCCGCGGCGGACGAGTGGAGAACTGCATGAACGACATCGCTCTTCGGGGAAAGCAAGGTGGCGCCACACTGATCGTCGGCCTCATCCTCCTGCTCGTGCTCACGGTGCTCGGTGTGTCCGGCATGAACACTTCGCGCATGGAAGTGCGGATGGCCGGCAATACGCAATTCCGGCAGGACGCGTTCCAGCTCGCGGAATCGGGCATCGACATCGCGATCGCGAGCGGCGCCTACAACACCACGTCCGCCGCGTCCACGGTCGACTGGCTCGGCACGGAGTACGACCGCGAAGCCGAGACGACCTTCCGAACGGCCGTGCCGTTGAGCGCCGTCGCCTTCAGCATGGGCAATACGGCCGGCGGCGGATCCGTGATGGCTTTTCACTTCGACGTGGAGTCGCACGGCAAGGCGCCCCGCAACGCCGCTGCAGCCCACCAGCAAAGCTTCTACGTGTTGGGGCCCGCCACGCAGGGGAACCAACCATGACGCGGATCATCTCGGCCGTCGCGCTCGCGCTCGCGCTCGCCGCCGTCGGCAACGCGGGTGCGGCGAGAACGATCGAGTACGTCGAAGGCGCGTACGAGGTCATGCTGGCCGATCTCGTTCTACCGGCGAGCGCGTCGGGCAGACTGAGCGTCCGCACGTGCGCCACCTGCGCGCGAATCAACGTCCAGGTCAACGCGAACACCGAGTACTCGTTCGGCGGCGGCAAACCGATGTCGCTCGCGGACTTCCAGACCGCGGTCACTCAACTGCGGCAGAGGCCGGGCGCTGTTGTAGGCGGAGTGGTGTTCTACAGCCTCGCCACCAAGCGCGCGACACGGGTCGTTTTGACTCCCGCGAGCTGATTCCGCGCGGCAACCGGCGACCGACTTTCGAGGGCTTGCCATGAATCTCGTGAAGAAAAGACTCCTCGCTTTCGCGGCGGGTGCGCTGTGGGCTCTGGCCTCGGGAACGTCGGCCGTCGCCGACGACATCGAGCTATTCGTCGGGTCGGGCAATCCGACGATCCAGGCGCGTCCCAACATCCTGCTGATTCTCGACGACTCGGGAAGCATGGGCGCCACGCTCACGACGCAGACCGGCTACAACCCCGGCACGCCGTACACGGGCGGCGGCTGCGACACGAATCGCGTGTATTGGAGCACCACGGGCACGCCGCCGACGTGCGGCTCGAGCGAAACGCAGTATTTCATACGTTCGGGGCTCAAGTGCAACGCGGCGCTTGCCGCGTTCGGCGCTCCGAGCGGCGGCACCTATCGTGACACCCTCGCGAGCTACGACAGCGGCACGCAGAAACGATGGGAGGCGCTGTCGACGGGGGATCAGAACCGACAGGTCGAGTGCGCCGAGGACTGGGGCAAATTCGGCGACGAGCCCCCGGTGGATGGCGTGTTCTATCCGCGTAACGGCGACACGACGCACCTCTGGACGGCCGACGCGGGCAGCCGCATCGCGTGGGGCTCGAACCCGACCAACAACACCTATTGGCTTTATGACGGCAACTGGCTCGCCTGGTACTACTCTCCCGGCACGACGTCGAGCCGCATGCAGGTGGTCAAGGACGTCGCGAACAACCTCGTGAGCACGATCAACGGAGTCAACGTCGGGCTCATGCACTTCATCGACAACGGCGGCAACAACGGCGGCAACGTACTCTACGCGATGGAGAACGTCTCCACGGCCCGCCCCGGCATGCGAACTGCGATCAACTCGCTATCGGCCGGCTTCCGAACTCCGCTGTCGGAAACGCTCTACGAGGCGACGAAATACTTCATGGGCGGCAACGTCGTATACGGTATGCAGTCCGGCGCGCAGCAAAGTGTCGCTGCGTCGCGGTTGCCGAGCCCCGATGACAAGGTATACCGGTCGCCGATCGCCTATTCCTGCCAAAAAAACTACATCGTCTACCTCACGGACGGTGAGCCGTCGCAAGACCATGACGCCGACACCAAGATCGTCGAGCTCACCGACGCGAGCGGGAAATCGATCAAAGACATCGTTGGCTCGATCTCCGGCAATCAGTGCGACGTCGAGACCTACCCGCCGCAGTGGAACCCCGACGGCGGCCAATGCCTCGACGATCTCGCCCAGTTCCTGCACGACGGCGATCTGTCGTCGCTGCCCGGCCGGCAGAGCGTCGTCACGCATACGGTGGGTTTCGCGTTGGACGGCAGCGACCTGCCCGTCCTCCGCGAGACCGCGGCGCGCGGCGGCGGAAACTACTACGAAGCGAGCAACACCGCCTCGTTGACCACGGCGCTCTCCGACATCATCACCAAGGCACTCGACACGCAGGCAACGTTCACGGCTCCGACGGTGTCGGTCAACAGCTTCAACCGCACGCAGAATCTCAACGATCTCTACGTTAGCTTGTTCGAGCCTTCGAGCACGCGGCACTGGCCAGGTAACCTCAAGAAATACCGATTGCGCCCGACCGACGGAGTCATCGTCGACGCCAACGGGCAACCGGCGATCAATCCGGCTACCGGGCTGATGTTCCCGAGCGCCCGCAGCTTCTGGTCGCTGCCCTCGGAGCCGAACGACGGCGCCGACGTCGAGCTCGGCGGCGCCGCGCACCGAATCCCCACGACGCGCAACGTCTATACCTACCTCGGCACGAGCAACGATTTGACCGACCCGTCGAACGCGATCTCTGCGAGCAACAGCTCGATTGACAACACGCTGCTCGGCACGGGCTCACCGGATTTGCCGACGCGCGCCGACGTCATCGACTTCATCAACGGCAGCGACGCCGCGGACAACGACAACGACGGCGACAAAACGGAACCGCGCTTCCAGATGGGCGATCCGCTGCACTCCCAAGCCGTGTCGATGATCTATGGGCCCACGGTCGACGACACGCTGATCTTTTTCGCAACGAACGACGGCTATCTGCACGCGATCGACGCCAAGACAGGCGTCGAGAAGTGGGCGTTCGTGCCCACGGAATTCCTCTCGAGTCAGGCCGAGCTGTTCGTCGATTCCTTGACGTCGAAAACGAAATACGGGATCGACGGCAGCCTCCGGATCCAGGCGATCGGCGACAACGACGGCATCGTCGAGGAACCGGACGGCGAGCGGGTGTATCTCTTCTTTGGCATGCGCCGCGGCGGCGACGCGTTGTACGCGCTCGACGTGACGCTGCCGACGCACCCGAAGGTGCTCTGGCGCCACGACAGCGGGACGCTGCCGGGGGCTGGGCAGAGCTGGTCGAGCGCCGTGCCCACGCGCATGAACATCGCCGGCGCCACGCAGAACGCTGACAAGCTCGTCGTGGTGGTAGGTGGCGGCTACGACGCGAGCCAAGACGGTGACCCGGTGGCCGGCACGGTGACCCATCCGCAAGCGGTCGCGGCCGCCGACGACGCGGGCAACGCTCTCTACGTCGTCGACTCGGTCACGGGCGCGCTCTTGTGGCACGGCAGCAAAGACGGCCGCGACAAGGACTTCAACGTCGCGAACAAGTCGATGGACTACTCGATACCGGCCGACGTGAAGGTCGTCGACCTCGACGGCGATGACTTCGCCGACCGCATGTACGCGGGCGACATGGGCGGGCAAGTCTGGCGGTTCGATGTGCACAACGGTCAGCCGGCGTCCAGCCTGATCACGGGCGGCGTGATCGCACAGCTCGGCGCAGCCCCGAATGCGGCTACGACGCCGCTCGCCGACGTTCGCCGCTTCTACGGCTCACCCGACGTCGCCATCGCTACCGACAAGCAGACTCACTCGCAATTCGTGCATGTCGGCATCGGCTCGGGGCATCGCGTACATCCGCTGAGCCTCGACAACAGTGACCGCTTCTATGCGCTGCGCGACAAGAACCTGCCGCTCGGCTCGATGACTCAGGCCCAATTCGACGCGATCACGCCGATCACCGATACCGCCCTCACGACGATCACGTCCGCGACCACCGCGATGTCGCAAGACGCGAGCGGCTGGAAGCTCGAGCTGAACGCGGCCGCCGGCGAGAAGGTGCTCGCCGATGCGCGCACGTTCAACAACACGGTGCTGTTCACGACGTATACACCCGCCGGCGTCGCCGCGCTGACGGACCCGTGCATACCGGCGCTCGGCACCAACCGTCTCTATGCGATGAACGTGTTCAACGGCGCTCCGGTCGCGAACCTCGACCAGTCGACGGGCGGCGGACCCCTGACCTTCGCCGATATCTCGGTGGCCACCGGCAGCGGCTCGATATCGCCGGGCGTGACGTTCCTGTTCCCGAGCCTCGACGGCGGTCCGCCCGGCCAGCGGCCGGCGCCGGTCGCGTGCGTGGACTTCTTCTGCCTGCCGGCGAGCGTACTGACGGGCGGTAACTTCGGCGTAAATCCCGTGCGCACGTTCTGGAGTCAGTCGAACCTCGACTGACGCGCGATGCGACGTTCATCGAAGCGCGTCTTACGCCGCCGCATCGCGGGCGTCACGCTGATGGAGCTCATGATAGTCGTCGTGATCGTAGGCATCCTCGCCTCGATCGCAACGCCGAGCTACCGCACGTACATCCTGCGCACTCACCGCACGACCGCCAAAAGCGCACTGCTATCGATCGCCACCAGCCAGGAGCGCTACTACCTCTCCAACCGCACCTACGGCACGATCGACCAGCTCCGCGACGCCAACTACCCCACGACGAGCGAGAACGACATGTACACCATCACGATGGAGGCGGCGGACGCCGCAACCTTCACGGCGAAGGCGACTGCGACCGTGGGCACCAACGGCGTCGACATGACGAAGGACACCAAGTGCCTGTGGTTTCAGATCACGGCCGCGGGCGCGCGCACCGCCAGTAGCGCCGATTGCTGGTGAGCCTCTGGCTCAGGCGCCGACCGCCATGGATGGCGGGAGTGCCGCAAATGCCGGACGCTATTTGCGGCCGCCGCTGCGCGCCGGGCGCGCGCGGCCGTAGTCGAGCAGATTGTCGAGGATCAGCAATACGGCGCCCATCGTGATCGCCGAATCCGCGACGTTGAACGCCGGGAAATACCACTGCTCGTAGTGCACGCGGACGAAGTCGATCACGTGCCCCCAGAGCACCCGGTCGATGACGTTGCCGAGCGCGCCACCGAGCACCAGGCTCAATCCCGCCGCGAGGAGATTCTGCCCCCTCGCCGGCAGACGCCGCAGCCAGACCAGGATGCCCACGCTCACCAGCAAGCCCAGCCCCATGAAGAACCAGCGCTGCCAATCGGGCCCGAGCCCAAGATCCTCCGCGACCCAGCGCTGCAGCGCCGAGGAGTCGCTCAAGAAGCTGAACGCCGCGCCCGGGTTGTGCAGCCGCATGAGCTCGAGGAACGGCGTCAGGATCACCTCGTCGAACTCTTCGAGGTTGTCGGTGACGAGATACTTCGTCCACTGATCGAGCGCCACGACGATCACCGCAATCCAGAGCCAGTTCGCGGCGCCCGCGCTCAACGAGAACCAACGGCGCTTCGTCACGTGCCGGCCGGGTCGCGCGCGAGCCGGATCTGCCAGCGCGCGTCTCCTTCGTCTTGCCGCACCACGTAGGCCGTGCCCTCGGCCGGCGGCTGCCAGCGGCTCGCGAGCGTCTCGCTCATGATGAACTCGCGGTGCTCGGCCAGCGCGGCAGCGACGGCGGCGTCGCCGTCGATGTGCAGCTCGATACGGTCCGACACTTCGAGGCCTGCCTGCTTGCGTGCGTCCTGCACGGCGCGCACGAGCTCGCGCGCCACGCCTTCGCGGCGCAGCGCGTCGTCGAGCGTGGTGTCGAGGCCGGCGAGGTAGCCGCCCTCCTCGGCGCACGCGAAGCCTTCGGCCGACGACGTCTCGACGAGCAGGTCGCCGGGTTGCACCTCGATCGGCCCCCCGGGCAGCGTAAACGTCTGCGTCTCGCCACGCCCGGCCTTGGCCGCGATCTCGGCGCCATCGGCGGTCGTCAAATACTGGCGGATCGCCGGTATCAGCTTGCCGTAGCGCTTGCCGATCACCGGCAGGTTCGGCTTGATCCGATAGCGCACGAGCGACGCGTCGCGAGGGATGATCTCGAGCGCCTTGACGTTGAGCTCCTCGAGGATCTGGTCCGCGTGGCGCCGCACGGCAGCGCTCGCGGCCTCGTCCGGCAGCCGCACGAGCAGGCGCTTGAGCGGCTGGCGAACCTTGAGCCGCGACGAATTGCGTGCGGCGCGGCCCAAGCCCACCACGCGCTGCACGACGGCGGTCTCGGCGAGCAGGTCGCGGTCGAGCCGCTCCGGACGCTGCTCCGGCCAGCTCGCCATGTGCACGCTCACGGGCGCGTTCATGGCCCTCGCCCGCACGAGATTCTGGTGCACCGCCTCCGTGATGAACGGGACGAACGGCGCCATGAGCCGGTTCACGACCTCGAGGCACTCGTAGAGCGTGAGATAGGCGGCCTGCTTGTCGGCGCCGCTCGCGGCCTTCCAGAAACGTCTGCGGTTGCGGCGCACGTACCAGTTACTGAGCTGGTCGACGAAGGTCTCGATCGCCGCGCCCGCGCGCAGCGCGTCGTAATCGTCGAGCGCAGCGGTCGTCGTCGCGATCGTCTCCTCGAGCAACGCCAGGATCCAGCGGTCGATCTCGGGCCGGCCGCGGTACGGCACGTCCATCGACAGATCCACGCGGTCGAGCCGCGCGTACATCACGAAGAACCCGTAGGTGTTCCAGAACGTGTTGATGAAGCTCGACGCGACGTCGGCCACGATCTCCACCGACACGCGCTTCTGCACGTCGGGCGCGACCCGCGCGGTGAAGTGCCAGCGCAGGGCGTCGGCGCCGACCTCGTCGAACACCTTGTACGGATCCAAGATGTTGCCGAGCGACTTCGACATCTTCTTGCCGTCTTGGTCGACGATGTGGCTCAGGCACACCACGTTGCGATAGGCCACCGAGTCGGAGACCATCGTCGCGATCGCGTGCAGCGTGTAGAACCAGCCGCGCGTCTGGTCGATCGCCTCGCAGATGAAGTCCGCGGGGAAGCCGTTCTCGAACACGGCGCGGTTCTCGAACGGGTAATGCCACTGCGCGTACGGCATTGCGCCCGAGTCGAACCAGCAGTCGATGACCTCCGCCACGCGCCGGTACGTGCGGCCCTCGTGCACGAACGTCACGCCGTCGACCGCGGGCCGGTGGAGATCGAGGTCGCCGAGCTTGCGGCCCGAGCGCTGCTCGAGCTCCGCCACGGAGCCGACGCACAGGTAGTCGCCCTGCCCGTCCGTCCACACGGGGAGCGGCGTGCCCCAGAAACGCTCGCGCGACAGCGCCCAGTCGATGTTGTTCTCGAGCCAGTTGCCGAAGCGGCCCTCGCGGATGTGCTCCGGCACCCACTTGATCGTGCGGTTGAGGTCGACCATGCGTTGCCGGTAGTTCGTGGTCCGGATGTACCACGCGTTCTTCGCGTAGTAGATCAGCGGATCGCCGGTGCGCCAGCCGAACGGATAGTTGTGGCGGTAGGTCGCCTCGCGGAACAGGAGGCCGCGCGCCCGCAGGATCTCCACGATCGTGGGATCCGCCTCCTTGAAGAACTTACCGGCGACGGGCTCGACGTCGCTCAAGAAATAGCCGTCCTCGCCCACGCCGTGGACCACCGGCAGCCCGTAGCGCTGGCCGAGCTTGAGGTCGTCCTCGCCGTAGGCAGGCGCGACGTGCACGATGCCCGTGCCGTCGGCCGTCGTGACGAACTCCGCCGGCCGCACGCGGCAGATGTCGGCGCCGGCGGGCACGTCGAGATAGTCGAACAGCCGCTCGTAGCGCAGGCCGTCGAGCTCGCGGCCGCGCGCCGCGCGCACGATCTCGTGGGGCCCTTCGCCGAGCACGGCGGCTGCGAGCTCTTTCGCGAGAATGAGCGTCTCGCGGGCGCGCTTGACCCAGACGTACTCCACGTCGGGATGCACGGCGAGCAGCAGGTTCGACGGCAGCGTCCAGGGCGTGGTCGTCCACACGAGGAAAAACGTGTCCCCTTCGCCCGCAACTTTGAACCGCACGAACACCGACGGGTCGTCGACCTCGCGGTAGCCTTGCGCCACCTCGTGCGACGACAGCGTCGCCCCGATCCGCGGGTCGTACGGGACGACTTTGTAGCCCTGGTAGATGAGGCCCTTGTCCCAGATCGTCTTGAGCAAGTTCCAGACGCTCTCGATGTAGTCGTTGTGCAGCGTGAAGTACGCGTGCTCGAACGACACCCAGAACCCCATGCGCTCGGTCATCGCCTCCCATTCGGCGACGTGGCGCATCACCGACGAGCGGCACATGTCGGTGAATTTCTGGATGCCGACCTTCTCCTCGATCACCTTCTTGTCGAAGATGCCGAGCTCCTTCTCGATCTCGTGCTCGACCGGCAAGCCGTGCGTGTCCCAGCCGGCTTTGCGCGGGCAGTGGAAGCCGCGCATCGTCTTGTAGCGCGGATAGAGATCCTTGAAGGTGCGCGCGAGCACGTGGTGGATCCCGGGGCGGCCGTTCGCCGTCGGCGGGCCTTCGTAGAAGACAAATTCCGGGCGCCCAACACCCTCGTCCATGACGCGCGCGAAGACGTGCTTGTCGCGCCAGAACTCGAGAATCCGCTTCTCGAGCTCCGGTCCGTCGTAGCGGGCGCCTACGGCTTCGAACGTGCCATCCATGAAATATCCGACGCGAACGGGGCGGTGAAATGGGCCGTGAGTGTAAACGATTTCAAGCGCTTAGCGCAGCCCGGGCAGCCTCGACGTCGAGGTGCATCTGCCGCTGCATCGCCGCGAGATCGGCGAAGTGGCGCTCCTCGCGCAGCCGCTCCACGAAGTGCACGGTGATGTACTCGCCGTAGATGTCATCGTCGAAATCGAAGATCAGCACCTCGAGCAGCGCGTGCCGGCCGCCAATCGTCGGCCGCGTGCCGACGCTCGCGACGCCGTCGCGTAAGCCGCCATCGAGCCCGCTCACGCGCGCCGCGAAGATGCCGTCGACCGGCGCCTGGAGCCGCTTCAAGTTCACGTTCGCCGTCGGAAACCCGAGCCGGCGCCCGAGGCCGAGGCCCCGGACCACTCGCCCGGACATCGAATAGTCGCGGCCGAGCATGCCGCGCGCCGTCGCGAGGTCGCCCGCCTTGAGCGCCCGCCGCACGGCGGTGCTGCTCACTCGCTCGCCGCGCCAGTACACGGGCGCGACCTCCGTCACGCGGAAGCCGTGCCGCTCGCCGGCCGAGCGCAAGTCGGCGACCGTGCCGCCGCGCCCGGCGCCGAACCTGAAGTCGTCGCCCACGACCACGTGCCGCGCGCCGAGCCGCGCGACCAGGATCTCGTCGATGAAGCGCCGCGCATCCAAGTCGCGAACCGAGCCGAAGCTCGGACAGAACAACTCGTCGACGCCGAGCGCGTCGAGTCGCTCGAAACGCTCGCGAAAACGCGTGAGCCGCGGCGGCGGATTGGTCGGTGCGAAGAACTCCTTCGGCGTCGGCTCGAAGGAGAACGCGAGCGCGCTCTGCGCGGCGGCGCCGGCCTCCGCCGTCGCGCGCTCGAGGATCGCCTCGTGGCCGAGATGCAGCCCGTCGAACACACCGATCGTCACGACCCGCGGCGCGGGGGGGCTCGGCAGCGCGGCGACGGTTCGGTAGAGGCGCATCGTCACCTTCGCTACGTCGCGCGGGCGCGCAACGCGCTGGGACGCAGCCCAAGGAGCCAGGCCACACCGAAGTAGACGGCTGCGCCGCCGCCGACCAGGAGCGCGAGCGCTCCGGCGCGGTCGAGCTTGCCGAGCGCCGACCAGTCGCCGATCGCGTGCAGCACGACGAGCAGCGCGGCAGCCATCACCGCGTTCCCCGCGAGCATCTGCGTCCAGAGCGGCCGCCAGCCCGGTCGCGCCCGGTAGACGCCGTGCTTGCGCAGCCCAGCGAACAGGAACACCGCGTTGAACAGCCCGGAGCACGCGGTAGCGGCCGCGATCCCCGCGTGCGCGGGCGCCCACTGCGTGCGGAGCAACAGCAGCACGAACGCGACGTTCAAGGTCATGCTCAAGATCAACGCTTGGATCCCGATGCGTACCGGCGTCCTCGTATCCTGCCTCGCGAAGTAGCCCGGCGCGAGTACCTTCACGAGGATGAAGCCCACGAGCCCCGGCGCGTAGGCGCGCACGCTCGCGGCGGACATCGCTACGTCGCGCTCGGTGAAGTCGCCGTGGTTGAAGAGCGTAGCCAACAACGGGTCGGCGAGCAGCTCGATGCCGACTGCCGCCGGCAGCGCGATCACGAGCACGAGCCGCAGCGCCCAGTCGAGCGTCGCGGAGAACCGCTCGGGCGACGCGAACGAATGCTGCTCGGAGAGGCGCGGCAAGATCACCGTGCCGATCGCGACGCCGAGCACGCCGAGCGGAAACTCGATGAGCCGGTCGGAGTAATACAGCCAGCTGATACTGCCCGCGAGTAGGAACGACGCCACCAAGGTATCGAGCAGGATGCTGATCTGCGCCACGGACGAGCCGATCATCGCCGGCAGCATGAGAGCGAAGATCCGCCGCACTCCGGCGTGCGCGCGGTCCCAGCGCGGCCGCGGCAGGAGCTTAAGGCGCCGCAGGAACGGCACCTGAAACACGAGCTGCAAGACGCCCGCCACGAATACGCCGGCCGCGAGCCCCACTCCGGGCCAGGGGGTACGCGGCTCGACCCAGATCGCGAACCCGATCATCACGACGTTCAAGATCACCGGCGTGAACGACGCCACCGCGAAGCGCCGGTAGGCGTTCAAGATGCTGCCCGCGAGCGCCGTCAGCGACACGAGCAACACGTACGGGAAGGTGAGCCGCAACATATGGATCGCCGTCGAATAACGGCTCTCGTCGTTGAAGAAGCCGGGCGCGAACGCGAGGATCAGGAGCGGCGCGCCAATGACGCCGATGAGCGTGATCGCGAACAGCACGAGCCCGAGGGTTCCCGTGATGCGGTCGACCAGTTCGCGCGTCTCGGCCACCGAGCGCGTGGCGCGATATTCGGCGATCACCGGAACGAACGCCTGCGAGAACGCGCCCTCGCCGAAGAACCGGCGCAGCAGGTTCGGGATCCTGAACGCGACGGCGAACGCGTCCATGATCGGGCCCGAGCCGAACAACGTGGCGAACGCGATCTCGCGGGCGAGGCCGGTGACCCGCGACAGCAGGGTCATCGCGGCGACCACGGACGTGGACTTGAGCAAGCGGTCGGGGGGCGCCCGCAGCTGGTCGTTGCTCGAGTCGGCGCTCATGGTCGGACGGAGCTCGACGGGGCCTCGCCCGGCCCGCATTCGGCTTGACTTGCGTCGAGCGGCTCCGAATAATACCGGGCTTTTCCGGGGCTTCTCCCCGGCCGGACGAATCCTTGGCCAATATCCAATCTGCAAAGAAGCGCGCGCGTCAGGCCATCAAGCGGCGTGCGCACAACGTGGCTCTGCGCTCGCGCGTCCGCACGGCGATCAAGACCGTGCTGAAGGCCGTCCAAGCGGGCGACAAGGCAGTCGCAAAGGCGACCTTCGCCTCGGTGGTCCCCGAGATCGACCGCATGGCCGGCAAAGGGATTCTCACGAAGCATCGCGCCGCGCACTACAAGAGCCAGCTCAACGCGCGGCTACGCGCGATGCCCTGACGGCTCCGCCGTCTCGGCCGCGCGCAACCCTTCGAGAAACGTCATCGCGTCCTGGGCGAGGCGCTTCGTGCCGTCCGCCGCCAACGCGCTGATTCCGTAAACCGGCCCTTTCCAGTCGAGCCCCGCGACGAGCTCCGCGACGCGCGCGTCGCGTTCGTCCGCCGGCAGCAGGTCGAGCTTGTTCACCACGAGCCAGCGCGGCCGGTCCGCGAGCGCGGCGGAGTACAGGCCGAGCTCGGCCTCCACGGAGCGCGCGATCTGCGCCGAGTCGCCGCCGGTGAGCTCGGCGCACGCGTCCACCACGTGCAGCAACAGCCGCGTGCGCTCGAGATGCTTGAGGAATTGGATGCCGAGCCCGGCGCCCGCGGCGGCACCCTCGATGAGGCCGGGGATGTCGGCGATCACGAAGCTGCGCTCGGTGCCTACGCGCACGACGCCGAGCTGCGGATGCAACGTCGTGAACGGATAGTCGGCCACCTTCGGCCGCGCGGCCGACAGCGCGCGGGTGAGCGTCGACTTGCCCGCGTTCGGCGCGCCGAGGAGGCCGACGTCGGCGAGCAGCTTGAGCGCGAGCTTCAAGTGCCGCGACTCGCCGGGTTTGCCGGTGTCGAACTGGCGCGGCGCGCGATTGACGCTCGACTTGAAGCGCGTGTTGCCGCGGCCGCCCTGCCCGCCCTTCGCGACGAGCAACGTGTCGCCGTCGTGGGACAGGTCGCCGAGCAGCTCCCCCGTGTCGAGGTCGTGAATCTCGGTGCCCTTCGCGACCTCGATCGTGAGATCGGCGCCGGACGCGCCGGTACTGTCGCTGCCGGAGCCGCCGTGGCCGCTCTCGGCCTTGAAGCGACGCCGAACGCGAAAGTCGACGAGCGTGTTCACGCCCTCGCGCGCGACGAGGTAGACGCTGCCGCCGCGGCCGCCGTCGCCGCCGTCGGGACCGCCGCGCGGCGCCCACTTCTCGCGGCGGAAGCTCACGCAGCCGTTGCCGCCGCTACCGGCCTCCACGCGAATCTCCGCTTCGTCGATGAATTTCATGTTGAAAAAATAGGGACAGGTTACTTTTTCAGTCGGCCGCCGTGCAGCGCGGGCCTTGCCCGCGATCCCACCTGCCGCCGAAGCAAAAAAGCCCCGCGTCTGCGGGGCTTCTTCGTCGGCCGCAACTTTGCTCCTGAATCGCGGCGCTCCCGCCATCCCTGGCGGTCGGAGGCTCGAGCGGTGCCGCGGTCAGTCGCCGGCGACGACGCTGACGAACCGCCGATTCTTCGGTCCCTTGACCGCGAACGCGACGCGGCCCGGAGCGCCGGCGTACAGCGTGTGATCGCGGCCCATGCGGACGTTGGCGCCGGCGTGCCATTGCGTACCGCGCTGCCTAATGATGATGTTGCCGGCCAGCACCTGCTCGCCGCCGAAGCACTTGACGCCGAGCCGCTTTGATTCCGAGTCGCGGCCGTTCTTCGAGCTGCCGCCTGCCTTTTTATGTGCCATGCCCTACTCCTTGGCCCCGCTGATCGACGTGATCTCGACTTCCGTGAACAGCTGCCGATGCCCCTGCTCGCGCTTGTAGTGCTTGCGGCGGCGGAATTTGATGATGCGGATCTTATCGCCCTTGCCCTGGGCCGTGACCTTCGCCTCGACCTTGCCCCCGTCGACCAGCGGCTTGCCTACCTTGACGTCGGCGCCCTCGCCGACCATCAAGACCTGATCGAACTGCACGGCATCGCCGACGGCGGCCTCGAGCTTTTCGATACGAACACGCTCACCCTGCTGGGCGCGGTATTGCTTACCGCCTGTGCGAAAAACGGCGTACACGTCGACTACTCCTAGACATTTGGGACCCGGCTACGTGAAGGATCCGTTACCTACGAATCCCCTGCTCGAGAAAGCCGAGGCAGACCCGGGGAAAGGCTCGGAATTCTAGAGATTTACGCGCGGTGGGTCAACGCGTCCAAAGGGCCGTTCGCGGGCCGGCGGAAGCCCCGCGCGCCCATGCCCTGCCTCGCTTACGGAGGCGCCATCGGGCATTATGGCGGTGATGGATCTCGCCGAAACCCGCCCCGCAGTTCCTTCCCTCGACGCCTTGAGAGCCACCGTCGGGGACGACTGGGGAGACGTCAATCGGGTCATCGTGCGCCGACTCGGCAGCGACGTCGCGCTGGTCAACCAGGTCGCGCACCACATTATTCATAACGGCGGCAAGCGCTTGCGGCCGCTCGCGGTGTTGCTCGCGGCGCGCGCCTGCGGCTGCCACGGCCAAGACCACATCACGGCGGCGGCGATCATCGAGTTCATCCATACGGCCACGTTGCTGCACGACGACGTGGTCGACAGCTCCGGCCTGCGCCGGGGCCGTCAGACCGCGAACGCCCTGTTCGGCAACCAGGCCAGCGTGCTCGTAGGGGACTTCCTCTACTCGCGCGCCTTCCAGATGATGGTGGAGCTCAAGGCGCTCCGGATCCTGGACGTGATGGCGAACGCCACCAACACCATTGCCGAGGGCGAGGTGTTGCAGCTCATGAACTGCAACAACCCGGACACAAGCGAAACCGACTACATGGAAGTGATCTACCGCAAGACGGCGAAGCTGTTCGAGGCGGGCGCGCGGATCGGCGCGATCCTCGCGGGCCAGGACGAGACGCTCGAGCAGGCGCTCGTGAGCTACGGCCGGCACCTCGGGCAGGCATTCCAGCTCGTCGACGACGCGCTCGACTACGACGCGACGCCCGAAGAGTTCGGCAAGAACATCGGCGACGACCTCGCCGAGGGCAAGCCGACGTTACCGCTGATCTTCGCCATGGCGCACGGCAGTGCGGCCGAGCGGCACATGATCCGCGAGGCGATCGAGACCGGCGGTACGCGCAATCTCACGTCGATCCAGCTCGCGATCGAGACGTCCGGCGGACTGCGCTATACGGCGGAACGAGCTCGGCAAGAGGTCGAGATCGCGATCAATGCGCTCGCGCCGTTGCCGCCGTCGAAATTCCGCGATGGCCTTCTCGGCCTCGCGCAGTTCGCGATCCACCGCCGCTACTGAAAAATAGGGACATGTTGGCTTTTTTCGCTGGCTACCCTTTGGGGTCGTCGCCGCGAAAAAAGCCAACATGTCCCTATTTTTTCTGCTTCGCGCGCTCGGCGGCGTCGAAGCGGCGTAGTTGATCCTCGGTAGCAGGCTGCTGGTGCTTGTCCTTCCATTCCGAGTAGGGCATCCCGTAGACGCGCTCCCGTGCCGCGTCGAGCTCGACGTCGATGCCGCGCTCCCCAGCCGCCTCCACGAACCACTTACTCAAGCAGTTGCGACAGAAACCCGCGAGGGTCATGAGCTCGATGTTTTGCACGTCCTTGCGCTCGTCGAAATGCTGCAAGAGCCGCCGGAAAACAGCAGCCTCGAGCTCCGTGACGGTGCCGGCGTCGAGATCGCCATCGGCATTGGGCTTGGAGGTCATTCGGGTGTTCTCCTTGCGGGCCAAAGGCCGCCTGATCGCGATCAGAGCGCCCCTCGTCGCGGATTGTCAACCTGGCCGGCGAACCGTCGCCAAGATCGTCCGCGGCCGTGACGATCTCCGGCGAGAACCTCTACGACGGCGGTCTCGCTCAACCGGACGATGACGACGTCACATCTCGGCGCGCGCCGCCGTAACGATCTCTGGCCACCAACCCTCCGCCGGCGTGCCACGCACGCGGGCGGCGAGCTTGTCCGCAAGCCGCCGCGCCTGCTCGGGCGACAGGTGATTCGCCCAGTCGCCGACCACGCCTTTGCGCACGAACGCGGGCATGTCGGCCGGCCGCGCGCTCGACCAGCGCGCCTGATCGCGGCGCATCGACCCGAAGCTACTCAGCTCGACGACGCGCGCCGACAGCCGCGCGTCGCCCGCGGTTCGCGCGGCCTCGCCGCCGAGGAACGCGCCGACGGCCGCAACGGCATCGCTCGACGCCGCGAGCATCGATTCGTAGGTGAGGAACAGCGTATTCGCCTTGCCGATCTGCGGCAGCCAAGACGCGAGGTGCTCGCAGTAGTCGCCGAAGTCGACCTCGCCGCGCAAGAACAGCTCGAAGAACGTGTCGAACGCGCCGGCCGCGAAGTCGTAGTGCTTCGGAAAGCCGCGCGTGTGGTGATAGAAGGACACCACGCAGTCGAACGGGTTGCGCGCCACGTAGATGTACTTCGCCCGATCGTTCCACGGGGTTCGTTCGAACGGCAGATGCGTCTTGATCATCCGCGGCTCGGGTAATGCGCGCACGACGTGCTCGCCCACTTCCTCGAGGTGCGGGAACACGTCGTTCATGTTGCCGCCGCGCGCCAACGGCTCCGCACCGTGCACTAGCAGATAGACGATGTACTGCATCCACGTCGTGCCGCACTTCGGATAGGTCGCGACGAACACGTCCCCCGGTTGCGCGCGATAGCGCTGGCCCGAGTCGAAGCCTTCGACCGGGAAGCCCATCGGCATCCGGAAGCCGTCGTGGATCGTGTATTTGGGCCCGCGCGCTTGCGTCACGGCGTGTCCTGAAAGCGCCGCCCGAGGGGCGTCAGATGTACGCCATCCACCGGCCGGCCGTGACCACGCACAGCCAGAGCGCGAACGACAGCGTGGCGAACGTCTTCACGAGCGGCGGCGGCCGCTCAGCGGCCACCCAGTCGTACGAGTAACGCTTGATCGACAAGTCGAACGCGAGCGCGTTCAGGCCCGCGATCACCAGGCAGATCATCTTCACCCAGAACGCGTGATTCGTACCGAAATTCACGGCGCCGTAGATGAAGAGCAGCGAACCGGTCGTGACGTTGATCAGGAACCCCACCCAGACGAACGGCAGCAGCCCGATCATGCTCTTGAGCTGCAACTTGGGCGCGAACCCGAGCACTCGCAGGTCGATCAGCATGATGCCGCCGACCAGGAGCGAGAGCCCGATGTAGTGGCCGGTCTCGAGCGCAGGGTATGCCCAGCGCCAATCGCGGATCGCATGCGCGATCGGCGTGTGCTCGAGCCATTGAAGCAGCTCCATCATCATCGGCGACGACTCGCACGCGGCATTCGGCGCTTCCGTTCGGCGGCTCGGGTGGTCACGGCGTGTAGGCGATCAGTCGGCCGCAGATGATCGCGCCGAACCAGAACACGAGCGAGGTCCCGGCGATCCACTTCATGCCGGTGGTCGGCACGACGGCCGCGCCACCCTGCGCCGGTTCGCTGAAGATCTTGCGGGAAAGCAGCGCCGCGTTGATGCCGCCCAAGATGATCAGCACGATCTTCAGACGGAAGGTGTAGCTGTTGAAGAACATCACGGCGTCCGACACGAACAGAGCGCTGCCGCTGATCGCGTTCAGCGTGAAGCCGATCCAAGCGAGAGGCAGCAGCGCGCGCGTGTCGAAGATCTTGAGGCCGGGCTTGAAGCCGAGCACGCGCAGGTTGATGAGGCCCAACGAGCCGATGAGCAGCGCCATGCCCATCGTGTGCATCGTCTCGAACGTCGGGTAGCCCCAGAGCGACTCTGCGACAGTCGTCGCGACCCACGTGCCCTGCAGCCATTCCAAAAACCCCATCGCTCCCTCTCCGCGCGGACGGATTCACGTTCTAGCGGGCGTGGATTGTACAGAAAGGGGCTGACTCGCGAGTCAAGAATTCCACGTTCGGAAGTGCGCCAATTAGAAGAGAGTCGATCGAAAGGCGATGCTCAGAACGCGATGCCGTAGTCCTCGCCGAAGTCGCTCGAGCCGCCCCAGAGGCTGCCGTGCAGTTGGTCCATGTAGATTGCGTTGATCGGGCCGGAGGTCTTCTCCCAGGTCTCGATCCGGTAACCCATGCGCTCGAGCTCGGAGCGCACCCACTGCGGCGTGTCGGCGCGCACGACGAGGCGGCCCGGCTCGGACGTGTGGTCGCCGAACGAGTCGTGCATCTGATAGCTGTTGACGTTGGCCGCCTCGACCGCCTGCTGCACGCTCATGCCGAACTCGACGAAGTCCAAGAAGAACTGGAGGAGGTTCTGGTCTTGCGCGTCGCCGCCCTGCACGGCGAACGACAGGAACGGCTTGCCGTCGCGCAGCGCGAGGCTCGGGCTCAAGGTCGCGCGGGGGCGCTTGCCCGGCGCGAGCACGTTGAACGGATTCATCGTTTCGTCCATGCCGAAGCTCTGCATGCGCTGCGACAGGCCAAAGCCCGTGGTGCCCGCGATGAACGCCGGCACCCACCCGCCGCTCGGCGTGATCGAGACGACCCAGCCGTTCGAGTCGGCGGCCTGGATCGACGTGGTGCCCGCGACGAACGCCTGGTCGTGCGTGAGGCTGAACTCCGGCACGTTGACGTCCGCGCGCCGGTGCTCCGCGAGCCTCGGCCGCCAGTGCTCGAGCAGGCCGGTGTAAGGATTCTTGCCGCCCTGGAACGGGTACGGGTCGCCGGGCGCGATCAGCGGATTGTTGCGCTGCCAGTTGATCTCGGCGAGCCGCGAGCGCGCGTAGTCTTTCGAGAGCAGCCCCTTGATCGGCTCCGCGGGCGGCACGTACGGATCCCCGTAGTAGAAGTCGCGGTCGGCGTACGCGAGATTCATGGCCTGGTAGAGCGCGTGGATGTAGCGCGCGCTGTTGTAGCCCATCGACCTCAAGTCGACGTTCTCGAGGATGTTCAGCGTCTGCAGCAGCACCGGGCCCTGCACCCAGTGGTTGAGCTTGTAGACCTCGATGCCCTTGTAGGTGGTCATCGCCGGGTCTTCGACATAGACGTGCCAGCGGTCGAGATCCTCCATCGTGATCAGCCCGCCGGCCGCCTGCGTCGCCGCGACGAGGTCGCGGCCGATGTCGCCGCGATAGAACCGCTCGTAGGCGGCCATGATGGCCTCCTTGCGGCTCTTGCCCGCCTTGAGCGCGGTGCGCTCCGTCTCGACGAACTTGGTGAGCGTGGCGAGCAACTCGGGCTGGCGGAAGATCTCGCCGGGATATGGCGCAGACCACTGCTGCGACCGCGCCGGGTCAAAGTGAGGCAACAGCACGCGCCGCGACGCTTCCCAGCGCACGAGGATTTCTTTGTTGCCCTCGATGTTGACGGCTTGCGTCTGCTCCATCGGATAACCGTTCGCCATCTGCATCGCGGGCTCGAGCACTTGCTCCAAGCTCATCGTGCCGAACTCTGCGAGCATCACGAACAAGCCGCCCGGAGTGCCGGGCGTGACGGCGGCAAGCGGACCGAAGTCGGGCGGGCCGCGCATGCCGCGCGAGCGGAAGAACTCGGGCGTAGCACCCGTCGGCGCGACGCCGAGGGCGTTGATCGCGCGGACCTTGCCGGTGCGCGGGTCGTGAACCAGGGCTTGCGTCTCACCGCCCCACGACAGCGTGTCCCACATGGTGGCGCCGGCCGCGAGCATCGCGCAGGCGGCGTCGACCGCGTTGCCGCCCTTCGCGAACGTGAGCGCGCCGGCCGTGGCCGACAACGGCTTGCCCGTGATCGCTACCCAATGCGCCCCGTGCAGCCCGGGCTTGTGCGTCTCGCGCGCCTCTTGAGCCCCGAGCGGGTGAGCCAAAAAAAGCACCGAGAGCGCGCCGACCATGGCGCCGAGCGCGGGCCGCAGCGCGGCACGCCGCCGCTGGGACCGCGGCCGAGTCGTCGTAACCATGGGCCGACTATATCACCGGCTTTTGGCCCCGGACCGGGAAAACATCACGCCCCGCCCGTCGCCACCGGTGTCGCGCTGGTGTCTGACACCGTTCATGTCTGACCGCTGGTGTCTGACACCTTTGGTGTCTGACACCAGCTGCTGCACGCCTGTAGGATAGTCGGGGGTCTGTCCGCGGCCACGCACCGCCGGCGCCCCGAGGACTCCACGTTGACCACCGAGCTCTCGCTATTCCCGCCGGACAAGCCCGAATCGACGGCCGCAGCGCCGCTCGCCCACCGGCTGCGCCCCGAGACGTTCGAAGAGTTCTTGGGCCACGACGAGCTGCTTGGCGTAGGCAAGCCGCTCCGCGAGGCGATCGAGCGCGGCTCGATCTCGAGCATGGTGCTTTGGGGGCCCCCGGGCTGCGGCAAGACGACGCTCGCGCGGCTGCTGGCCCGCTACAGCGAGCGGGAGTTCGTCACGTTCAGCGCGGTAACCGAAGGCGTGCCGCGCGTGCGCGAGATCATCCGCGAGGCCGAGCAGCGGCGGCAGGTCGAAGGCCGCGGCACGATTCTCTTCTGCGACGAGATCCATCGTTTCAACAAGTCGCAGCAGGACGCGTTCCTGCCGTCGGTCGAGTCGGGCGTCATCACGCTGATCGGCGCGACCACCGAGAACCC